>Ga0208748_1000001_pt1 | contig 269778 bp, 246 predicted proteins | sample Knorr_S7_td_Bott_FD_185599 | JGI IMG/M metagenome (GOLD analysis project Ga0208748, IMG submission 185599) | Marine microbial communities from Southern Atlantic Ocean transect - Knorr_S7_td_Bottom_ad_4513_LV_A (SPAdes) (version 2) | ecosystem: Environmental > Aquatic > Marine > Oceanic... | reverse complement strand
TTATTTCTCCATCTCCATTAATGGTCATTGGTTCATTATCAATACATTGCTTAATAAAAATACCTATAACGGTAGCATATGATCCTCCTAAATGTTGTCTTTCTCCATAAACATTAAAATATCTTAATGACACTGTTTCAATATTGTATACTTCAGAAAACATTTTACAACATATTTCACCATAATATTTTTGTGCTGCATATGGAGAAATTGGATTTGCTTCATATGATTCTTTTGATGGAAGTGAAAGAGGATTACCATAAGCCGAAGAAGAAGCACTATAAACAAATCGTTTTACATTTGCATCAGTTGCAGTCTTTAACATATTCATTAAACCTATTGTATTATTAAGTTCATATTTTAAGGGATTTTTAATAGAGGGTTGAACCCTAGCTAATGCTGCAGTATGAAATACAGTATCTACATTATTCATTATTTCAATAAATTTTTCTCTTTTTTCGATATCAGCTATATCATGTTCATGATAGTGAGCATTTTTATTACAATTTTCTTTTTTTCCAGTTGAAAAATTATCAATAACATGAACATTATGCCCTTCTTCCAACAGCATATCCACAATATGGCTACCGATGAAACCTGCTCCTCCTGTTACAAGATATTTCATGTTTTATTTAACCTACAGTATTTACTATTAATTCAATGTCTTCAACAGAAAGGTACGCGTGCATTGGCAAATTTAAAATTCTTTTTGATAAATTCTCTGAAACAGAAAAATCACCTTTTTGATAACCTAAATAAGAAAATGCTTTCATTAAATGAATAGGATAATTGTAATAAACCATGGTTGGAATATTGTTTTGTTGTAATCTTTCGATTGTTTTATTTCTTTGTTCATTTGATTTTAGCACAATAGAAAATGATGCATGAGAAGAAGTATAGTTATTTGGAATATATTGACAATTTTTTAAATTATTTCTGTACTGATTACTAATTTCCTCTCTTAACTCTATTTCTTCATCAAAAATAGTTAGTTTTTCTAATAATACCGCAGCTTGTAGGCTATCTAAACGTCCATTCAAACCAATCAATTCACTATGATATCTATCAGATGTAGTTCCATGAATACGAATTGCTTTACATCGCTCTGCTAAATCATCATTGTTAGTAAAAATAGCTCCTCCATCTCCATAACAACCTAATGGTTTTGCTGGATAAAAAGAAGTGGCAGCAACATCTCCAAAAGTGCCTACTTTTTTATCTCTAATTGTTGCTCCAAAACTCTGTGCTGCATCTTCAATCACTTTTAAATCATATTTTTTTGCAATGTCTTCAATTAAACGGTAACGCGCTGGCAGTCCAAACAAATCCACGGGAATAATTGCTTTTGGAGTTAATTTTCCTTCTGAAATTGTATGTTGAATGGCTAATTCTAATTGTTCACAATCGATATTAAAAGTAGATTCATAGACATCAACAAACACAGGGGTTGCTCCAAGCAAAGAAATGACTTCAGCAGTTGCAACATAAGTAAAGGGCGTCGTAAATACCGCATCTCCTGGACCTACATTCCATGCCATTAAAGGAATTAAAAGCGCATCTGTGCCTGACGAACATGAAATCGCATGTTTGACGCCACAATAATCTGCTAATTTCTCTTCTAATTCAGTGACTTCCGGGCCCATAATATAGGCACCGTGCTCGAAAATACGATCAAAACGTACGTTGAGCCCTTCACGAATACGATTTTGTTGTGTTTTTAAATCAATAAAGTCCATTTTCTCATGTTAAGATATTCATACCAATTTTAAAAAGGATAATTTATTAGAAAATAAACAGAATCAGGATAGTTTTTTTATAGAACACAATTAATGTTTGCAATCCTCGAATAATTGCGTGAAATTACCACAAAGCACTTACTCGTGCTTTTGAATATATTAATATATGAAAGTAACCAAGAAAAAGGAGTTAACTATGAATCGTACGATTCTTGGCGCGCTGCTTGGAATCATTATGATTTCTGGCGCAGTGCTTGGGCAAGGTACAGTATCTGGGACCGTTACGGACGCAGATGGAAATGCCTTACCGGGAGCCAATGTTGTTGTCGAAGGAACGTCTTCGGGTGCTGCTGCCACATTAAGTGGGGCATACTCAATCGATCTTCCTAATGGCACCTACACAGTGACTGCTAGCGTAGTAGGACATAACAAATCGTCTGCTACAGTGAAAATACAGAATTCCAACGAATCTGCTAATTTCACGCTTGCATCTTCATCCGTTGCGTTGGGCGGTGTGGATGTATTAGCAAATCGTGTAGATAATACTGATGCGATCGCATTTGACGACTATACCAAAGCTGATATTGATTTCAGATTAGGTGGTCGTGGATTGCCGAAAGCATTGTCAACCCTCCCTAGTGTTTTTGTCGAAAACGGTGGTGGTTGGGATGATGAAAATGTATACGTTCGTGGATTTGACGATCGTTATACAGCTTATTTGATTAATGGTGTTCCAATGAACGATATGGAAAATGGAAACCTATACTTCTCAAATTGGACCGTACTTGCTGATGTTGCAGCAGTGGTACAAGTACAAAGAGGAGCGGGAGCTGTTAATCTAGCCGTACCTAGTTTAGGTGGAACTGTAAACTTTATTAGTATAGTCCCAACAACTGAAGCTAGTGTACAAATAAAGCAAGAAGTCGGTGAATACGACTTCAATAAGACTGCAGTGACAATAAATTCTGGATTAATGATGAACGATAAAATGACTGTCGTTATGGCAGCATCACGCAGAACTGCGGATCGTTTCTTTGCAAAAGGAACTTATACGGACGCATGGTCTTACTATTTTAACACATCTTATTCTATTAACGATAACAATCGTATAGAACTGGTTGCACTTGGATCTCCACAAATACATGGTCATAATTTCTGGAATAATCGTATTTCAAATTATAGTCATAAATTAGCTAGAGATATGGGTGTAGCAGAGGGAGATTTAAGAACAGAATATGGTGTAGATTTTAATCCTAGAGCTGATGAGCTAGAAACTCCATACTACGGCAAAAGAGCACTCGCTAGTTGGGTACCATTTGACGGTTGGAATTGGAGAGAAGCTGATCCGCATTCTTCAACGATGATTAATGAAAGAAATAATTACTTCCACAAACCAATTGTGCAAGTCAACTCTTACAATCAAGTCAGAGATGATATGTTGCTGTCTACTGCACTTTACTACTCCGGTGGTGAAGGTGGTGGTTCAGGTTCCGCTGGTTCTATAAAATGGAAATCTGATGGTTCAGGACGTGATTATGATGCTACAATTTTAAGAAACAGTACAGACAATTGGGTAGATGGCTATGGCTATGTATCAGCTGGTATCCTAAGAGGTAGTAGAAACAATCAATATACTTATGGCGTAATGTCTAAGTTAGATTATGATATTTCTGAATCAATATTGCTGACTTTTGGACTTGATCTCAGAACAGCAGAAGTTGAACACTATAGACAAGTCTATGACTTGCTTGGTGGGAATGCATACTACGATAGTTCAAATGATAATTGGACAACAGATCAAGAAAAATACAGAACACTTGGCGATAAAATCCAGTATGACGAAACCAATACAATTGATTGGCAAGGTGGATATGCACAAGTAAGCTATAATGGTGGCGACGGCGCTACTGCGTTTGGTATGTTTGGTACTACTAGCGCTAGCTATTCTGTACAAGATCATTTCCAAGTAGGAGAACCAATCTTAGAAGCAGACGCTGAAACGGGCTATCAAATGAAAATTGGTGGTACTTACCCTATAAATGACACATGGTTATTGTTTGGTAACTTAAGCACCGCAAACCTAACGCCTACATTAGATAAATTAATTGATGATGCTCAATTCATCAAAAACACTGATTTTGAAAATGAAAAGGCTACATGGTTTGATATTGGTGCTAGATTCAAAGCTGCTAATGGCCAGTGGACAGGTAGTTTAAACTACTACGCATCTGAATGGTCTGATAGAGCTCAAAGCGGTACTGTAGAAGACCTTAGTGGGAATGAATCATTCTTTAATATTCAAGGTTTGAATGAAAACCACTCAGGCTTAGAATATTCTATAGCTTATCAACCAATCCCAGTACTTAGAATTGACGCACGTGGTCATGTAAGTGACTGGAGATTTACTGATAATTTAAACTATACATATTATGAAGTACTTGGTGATCCATCCACTTCCACAAACTTTAATCTTTATGTTAAAGATGTGATGGTATCTGGAGCACCACAAGAAGCTCATAACTTGATTTTCACAGGATTCTGGAACACAATGAAAGCTTCACTTGAAGTAGAACATTTTGGAAAACAGTATCCTAGATGGGGTTATGATGGAGCTATTCAAGACTTAGCATTCTTACTTGGCGAAGGCAATTCCTTTGCTGATGATGCTTATGTTACTGATTTTACTACTCTATATAATTTGAAATTCCAATACGGAATGAATGTAGGTGGAAAAGACGTAACATTGAATGCTTATGTTCATAACGCTGGTGACGAATTATATGTCGGTGACTTTGTTGACGCATATGATGGATCAGGTGATGTTGCAAATCTAAGAGTCCGTCTAGGGCAACCTAGATCTTGGGTGCTTGGATTTACAATCAATTATTAATCTGTATTTTGTAGATTAGTAAAAATATAAAAAGCCCTTCAGCAATGGAGGGCTTTTTTATTGTAGTTCTTTCTGAAGATTGGTTAATTCTGTCACAAGCGATATCTCAGGTGATGAACCATCGTTTTCAAAACGTCTTATTTTATCGCGTAGTACTTGAATTTTTCTTTTAATAGGTTCTTGTTCTAAAATTAACACACAGTCTTTTACAATTTGATCTTGGCTTCCCTTTTCAGGTGAATGGATAGCAAAACTAGCTATTAAGTTTCGTTCTTCAGGGGTTCCTCCTGTTATTTCGAGCAATTGACTAATGGTATAATTTTTATCAATATTTTCGATAAGAGTTTTCATCACATTTTGTAATAAAGCATTGCTAAATAATTCGATTGCAATTTCTTTAACAAAAGTTGGATAATGTAACCCAAGTTTAATGAGTTCTAACTGTGCTTTATCTGATAGTGAAGTATGATGGGTTTCTTGTATTTTGCTTTTATCTACATCGTCTGAACGATATATTTTTGTTTTCATTGATTTAAATCGATTCAGAATTTCTGTTTCAGGAATGGAGATTTCATTAGATAGTTTTCTAATTAAATCATCTCTAACAATCGTATCAGATACCATCTTAATCTCACCAAGACATTCATCAACAAAGAGAGATCGTTGTGTTGCACTTTGTTTTAAAATTTCCTTTTGCTTAACAATAAACGCAATTGGGTGAAGAGATATTTTGATTAATTGTTTGAATTTTTTTTTACTGTTTTTTTCTTTTTGGAAAAAATCGTCTGGATCATAGTCATTACCAAAAAATAGTACACGTGTTTCTATGCCTTGTTGTAATAAAGCATAACTCGCACGTATAGCAGCATTAATGCCCGCATTATCAGAATCATAAGCAAGAATAGCTCGATTAGTATATTTTTTAAGCACAGTAGCGTGTTTGCTCGAAAATGCGGTTCCTGAGGTAGCAATTACATTAGAAAAACCATTTTCTACCAAACGAAGATAATCAGTTTGTCCTTCTACTAAAATAGCAAAATTTTGTTTTCGTATATTTGGCAACGCTTGGTATGCCCCATAAAAAATCTTGCTTTTTTGAAATAAAAACGTTTCGGGTGAATTAAGATATTTTACATCATCATCTGAAGACAAAGTTCTACCGCTAAAACCAATTATTTTACCTGAAAGATTAAAAAATGGAAACATTAGTCTATTTCTAAACCGATCCACTAATCCTTTTTTAGACTCAGAAAATAAACCAGATTTTTTTAAAATATCTTCATCAAACTTTCCTTTTATTTCTTTAAATAAACTATCCCAACTATCAAGAGAAATTCCTAATCGATATTTTTTAATAGTAGCATCACTAAACTGTCTTTTTTTTAGATATTTTTTACCCCTACTAGCTTTAGCAGACTTAATATTATTTTCAAAATAAATACATGCTAGTTCATGAATTTCATATAATTGATCATAGAGATTATCTTGTTCTTTATTACCAGTTTCTATTATTTCAATTCCATATTTTTTAGCAAGCAATCTTACTGCTTCTACAAAACTAATGCGTTCATGCTCTATTAAAAACTGGATTGCATTCCCGCCCTGACCTGATCCAAAATCATACCACATATTTTTGTCAGCAGCGACGCTAAATGAAGGTTTTGTTTCTGATCTAAAAGGACTTAAACCAAAATAGTTTTTTCCTCTTTTTTTGAGATCTACATATTGTGAAATAACGTCAAGGATGTCTACTTCATCTAAAACTCTATTAATGGTTTCTTTCGCAATTCTTCTCATATTATAAAGGTATTGTTATTGCTTGATTAATACAATCTTTCATGGGATTAAGTAAAGAAATAATTTTTGATTCTTCTGTAAGAATAGTATATAGATTGTTTGATATATAGCTATCAAAAAACCATAAAAAAATAACTAATAATAGTATTCCTTTTAATATTCCAAATAAAAACCCAAATAACTGATTTGCCACTGAAAAAATATTTGAATCTTCATAAAAAAAAGACAAAACACTTGTGATAAATCTAATTCCAATAATAGTAATAATAAAAATAATAGCTGCAGAAACAAACTGTGCTACTCCTGTAGGAATACTAATAAAAGAATATAATTTTACAGTTAAATCTATATAAAAAGATATTATTAGCCATATTGCAAGGCCGATACCAATAAATTCTGAAATTTCATCTAAAAATCCCTTTCTACTACTTGCAATACCAATGAATAAAATCAGAATTGAAAAAAGAATATCAATAACCATGGCTATTTAAGATAATTTTGATTTCAGGATTGATTGGGCTATGCTACCATCAATCTTTCCTGCACCTTTTTTCATAACTTGAGGCATCACTTTTCCAAAATCTGCCATTGTAGTTGCACCGGTTTCTTGAATGATAGATTCAACAACAATATTTACTTCTTCTTCGCTCATCATTGATGGTAAGTATCTCTCTACAATGTCAAGCTCGGCTTGTTCTTGCTCTACCAAGTCTTCCCTATTGCCATCTTTATACATTCGGATGGATTCTTTATGTTGTTTAGCTGTTTTTTGTATTACTTGTAAAATTTGTTTGTCATCTAATGAAGATCTAACTTCAATTGCTTTATTTTTTAATTTTGAAATTAATAGTCTCAGAGTGTTAGCTTTGACTTTTTCTCCATTTTTTAGAGCAGTTTTCATATCGTTTGGAATTTGATCAAACATTTCTTATTCCCCTTCATTTATTCGTTTCATAGATAGCAATAATTTATCTTGATTGGATTCAAAACCAATAAATCTTCTTCCAGATTTTTTAGATACCAAACCAACGCTTCCAGAATTCATAAATGGATCAAGTATCCAATTCAATTTAAAGCTACTAGATTTTAGTATTCTGTTAATAGCTTCATAATAATCTAAATGGAACCATAAATTACTTTTTGGATCTTTGTTTTTTTCATTTTCTAATATCTTGCCATCTACCACATAATTCTGATTAAAAATATAATCGTTTGTTTTGGTAGCAAACCATATATCAAATAGTTCATTTTCCCATTTAGATTTATTAGAATCAGAATTTTTATTGTTGCGTTCTATAGTAATGCGTGATTGCACATGAAATTTTTTTGATAATAAAGAATGATACATGCCAGAAGACTCCCAAGGACAAAAAATATAGATGGAACCAGTGGATTTTATTACACGACTTGATTCTGTAAGCCAAACTTCCATCCAATCTAAGTAATTTGTATATGTTGGAGAATTTCTCTTTGTTTTCTTATTTTTAGGCCCATTCGAAGGTTCTGTAATGATTAAATCAATTGATTCATCAGGGAGTTCAACAAGACCATCAATTGCATCTGATAGAAAGACTCCCTCAGACAATTTGTTTTTAAATCGCATGTCTTCGTTTGTTTTAATAGCAGGTAAATAGCGATCTAAGTCTTTTACTGTTAAAATATCAGAATGCATAACTATCGGAATTTAGCTTTATAAATCTAATTTAAAAATTGTAAGTTTATTCTCTTAGTCAATATGAAAAAAATAAAAATTGTAATGAGTGAACTTCCATCAATAGCTTGGTGGGGAGACGGGATTACAGCATACCCTGATAATGATATGATGAAAGCGGGTGTTGTACCCAATCAAACCCGTGTAATAAAAGAACATAAAGCACTGGTAAAAGTTATTAGTGATTTAGAATTCGATGTTATATTTATTCCTTTTTCAGAACAATTAGAAAATGCCAACAAATTTGACTTTGTATTTACAAGAGATCATTTCCTATGTAATCAAAATAACGAAATTGTTATTTGCAATATGCGCCTTCCACAACGCTTGGAAGAAACAGATTTCGTAAAAGATACATTGAGAGAATTAGGATACACCATAAAAATACTTCCAAAAAATGAATGTATTGCAGAAGGCGGTGAATTTTTTTATTTACCTAATGAAAATATTTTGTTGTCTGGATGTTCTCGTAATAATAAAGCTGGGGCTGAAACAATGGCAGAATTAATGGGAGTAAATTCACTCCACATTATATATTCACAAGGATATCATCTCGATACTGCAATTTCTCCCATATTTGATTCTAGCAATAATTGTATTGCCTTGATGTGTGCAAAAGAAGTGTTTGATGATAATAATTACAAATTACTACGAGCATTATGTAAACAGCATAATTGGGAACTATTAAGCCAATATCATTCAAATAAAGAAGAATCTCTCAATACCAGAACAGCAATGAATTGCTTAACCCTTCCTGGTCTTTTAGTGGGAACAAGTATGATTGAAGATCAAAGAATTATGGAATTTGTTAGCACAAATCAAATTGAATTTATTGCAACTAATGTATCACAATTTAACTTAAGCGGTGGATCAGTCCATTGCTTAACAAACGAATTATTTTAATTATTTATCTTTAAAAAATTCCCAAATTAATTCAGAACTATTTAAATCATCTCCCCAATCTTGGTGAAACCAGGTATGTCCTTCATATTCCATTTTATAGAGAATAACTTCAGTATTATCATCACAATTATAAGAAATAAATTGGGTAGATTGCAGGCCATCATTATTAAAATCTGGAACGGTTATTTGAGATTGATCCTGGCAATTATTGTTATTAGCCCAAAAGTCGTGTACAGTCTCTACCGGGACAGACCAAGAGGTACCATAATAAGGAACAACAATATCAGAATTACCATGAAAATGAATAATATTCTTCTTGTTTGGGGGATTACAAGTATAATATACAGCATGTGAACCTGTCACTGAACCAATTCCATTAATTTCTTCAAGTTCACAAGCAAGCCTATAGCTCATAAACCCTCCCAATGACATACCAGATGAGAAAATTTTATCGGAATCAATATTATAATCTGTTTTAAAATATTGAATCAATGCTTTAAAGAATCCAACATCATCTACATCATCAAATGTACCAACTACATTAACATTCCAACCAGTGGTACCGTTAAGATCTGTAGTCCCCTGCACATAAACTGCAATAAAGTTTTCCTGGTCAGCAATTTGATCAAATCCTGAATAATTATGAATAGCATTAGCGCTACTAGTATATCCATGAAGAACAAAAAGTAAAGGAATAGAATAGTTTGAATCAAAGTTTGGTGGTACATGCACAATAAAGGTACGTTGATGAGCTCCCCAAGTCGTTGAAAATAACTTGGTTTGGTCATCTAATGGGTACATTAGCTGTACATCAAGTTCAGTAGTATTACCACTACCACCGCTACCACCGCTACTATCAGAAGGATCTACAAAACCAGTAGGGAAGATTGTCATGCTATCTTTATTAGAACAATTAATAAAAATAAAACATAATAGTATTATAATTATGGATTTACGATTTAGTATCATTAATAATTGTTTGTATTAGTTTTTTAATCTCAGATTCAAAATCTGCGATAGAAGAGTTGTTTTCAATAATATAATTTGCATATTCTTTTTTCTTCCCATCTGACCATTGCAGTTTCATGCGATCTTGAATAGTTTCTAATGATAAATTTCCTCTAGCTAAAGCACGTTCAATACGAACAGATTCAAGACTTGTAATTAAAATAAGAGGCAAATTGAACTCACTATAATATTGATGAGAACCGCTCTCGATAATTAAAGCAGCATCAACAATAAAAACGGTATGCTTTTTTTCATGACGGATTGTTTCAATTCTCTTTAAAAATTCTGCATTTACAGCCGGATGCAGGATGGCATTTAATTTTTTCTGATTCTCTTCATTTTTGAATACTACTTTACTCATAGACAGGGGATTGGTATTTTTTAAATCGGGAAAAGTGTGAAGAATTTCTTCTGATATTTCTTTATTGAGCAAAAGAAGTTTTGCTTCTTTATCTGCATCAAAAATATATGCATTGTGCTCTTGTTGAAAAATTTTAGATACTGTGCTTTTACCAGAAGCTATCCCTCCAGTTATGCCAATAACAATCATTATTGTATCTTTTCTAAAATACGTTGGGTTACTTCTTCAATAGTTCCATCTCCATTAATAGTAAGAAGTTGGTCTTTATAAAATTGAATTAATGGTTCAGTAAGTTCTGAATAAACTTTTTGACGATTGATGATAATCTCTTTTGTATCATCTCTTCTACCAGAATTTTTTGCTCTATTGGTTAATCGATTGATTAAAATATCTTCATCAACATGAACATTGATGACATAATCAATTTGCAAATCAAGTTTTTGGAAAATTGCTTCTAATCCTTCAGCTTGAGGAATTGTTCTAGGAAATCCATCTAAAATAATTCCTATGCCTTTGAAGGAGGTTAAAGTGTTTTCCATTATTGATAATAGCACATCATCTGGCACAAGGAATCCTTGATTCATATAATTTTTTGCTTCTAAACCAATATCGCTTTTATTATCAATTTCATGGCGCAACATATCTCCAGTTGATAAATGCATAAAATTATATTTTTCAGCTAAAATTTTAGCTTGGGTGCCTTTTCCTGCTCCTGGTGGCCCCATAATAAGAAAGTTCATATTATGATTGCATTGCTTTTGGTTGATCAAAAATTGTTTGCATGATGATGCCAAGTTTGAATGGATTACTAGAATATTTTTTTTGTAATGTTTGGATTTTAGATTTTGCATCAAATAAACTATCTTGAGTATGAGTATGCGTAGTACGCTTAATTGTTGATTGTAAAACGCTTAAACGACGACTACTCTGAATCTTGCTAATATTATGCGTAGCATCAAAATGTTCTTCAAAGATTGGTTCAATATGGTGTGTAGATTGATCCTGAATCTGTAAACCAACTTTGGGTGGAACAATATCAATTGGTTTGATAGGTTGTTTAACAGACCGAGGCGGTTTAGGTATTTCAACTTCTGCTTCCATTTTCTCGAATGCATCATTAAGAAAATCTAAAACACTTTTTGTCTGTGGTGGTACAGCAGGAATAACGTCTTTTACTTCTTTTTCAAGAGGCCGAGGAATGGCCTTTTTCTTTCGACTTCTATACACAGAAAAAAGATAAAACGCTAAGATAACAAGCCAATAAAATAACTCTTCCAAACTTTATTATTCCTCAGAAATGTCTTGTTCTTCACCAGTACTAGCAATTGATTCTCTCATGCTAGTGTCAGCAGCAACATTATTAAGTTTATAGTAATCCATCACTCCTAAATTCCCTTCGCGGAACGCTTGTGCCATTGCTTTTGGAACTTCGGATTCAGCTTCAACAACCTTTGCTTTCATTTCCTGTTCAAGTGCAACAGCCATTGCTCTTCTGGTTTCTGCCTTTGCTTGTGCTACACGTAAATCTGCTTCTGCTTGATCTGCTTGAAGCTGAGCACCAATATTTTTCCCAACATCGATATCGGCAATATCAATTGATAAAATTTCAAAAGCAGTTCCCTTATTTAATCCTCTGTCTAATACGGTTTTTGAAATCGAATCAGGATTTTCTAACACTGCTTCATAAGTTTCTTTAGAACCGATTGCGCTTACAATGCCCTCACCAACTCTTGCAATAATAGTATCTTCTGTAGCACCCCCAACCAAATTAGGGATATCAGTTCTTACCGTCACTCTTGCTTTTGCTCTTACCTCAATTCCATCCTTGGCAACCGCTGATAATTTACCCTCTACTGGTGCATCAATTACTTTTGGATACACACTAGTTTGTACAGCAGCCAATACATCTCTTCCTGCCAAATCAATAGCAGTAGCAATGGAGAAAGTAAGACCAAGACCAGCTTTAGAGGCGGAAATTAATGCATCTACAACCTTATTTACATCCCCTCCAGCCATATAGTGTACTTCTAAATCCGAACTTGAAACATCCTCTATCCCAGCTTTATTAATAGAAATTAAACCATTAACAATGATGCTAGGGGGAACTCTTCTAAATCTCATACCAACTAAATTAAAAATTGTTATATGTCCTCCTCCAATACTAAAAATAGCTTGTAACCATAATCCAACTGGCACAATCCATAATAGTACGATAATAAATAATACTAACGGTATGGCAAAATATAGTCCCATTACTTCTCCTTTATACTATGTGGTTGATTATACAATTTATTCATAGTGGTTGATTATACAATTTATTCATAAAAACTACTATAAATAAGTACTATACTTTTGATCTTTTGTCATAGTTATCTTTTAAGGTTTCTTTATTTGAATCTGTCGTAATAAATTTTTGAAATACTTTTGATTGTGATATTAAACGAATTAACATAATTAATATGATAACACCTCCAACAATTGCCCAAGCAAAACCATCTAACGCTGCTGAATATATTTCATCACTGACTGGAACATCAGGAATCAATAATAAATATAAACCATAAAATAGAACTACTAATCCTACTATACCAAAAACACCAAATCCAGGAATAGCTACAAACTCAACTAACAATAGAGTTAATCCTGAAAAAATGATTAACAAATCTGTAGCTGAAGCAAGCTTGGTTAAATAACCCGCTCCTAACGCTAATGTTAAACAAATTATTCCGATAGTGCCTCCAATGCCCCATCCTGCACTATATAGTTCAGAAATAATTCCAATAGTACCAAAAGTAGTTAATAAAGAAGAGACAACAGGATCTGTAAGAATACGTACTAAATCTTCGGACCAATTTTCATCCAAGGTAATAATATCATAGTTTTCTATACTCAAATCTAAAAGAATATCTTCAATTGATTCGCTTGTTCCATCAGCAATTTTATATTTTAGGGCAAGTTCAGTCGTAAGTGTAATTAGCTTGCCTTCTTTACGCCCTTCTATATCATCTACCTTCATAGAATCACCATCAACTACAAGATATTCGAAACTCAATTCTTCATCAACCATCCCGCGAGCAATGGTGGTGTTTTTTCCAGATTGTTCTGCAGTAGCAGCCATTTCTTCTCTCATATAACTTTGAGATTTTTCAGCTTGTTTTTCACCACTCATATCTACTACGCTTGTAGCACCAATTGTAGCTCCAGAAGTCATATAGATTTTATCACAAGAAAGAGCAATAAGAGAGCCAGCAGAAATAGCACGCCTATTAATAAACGCAATGGTTTGAATATCAGTACCAGAAATTGCATCTTTAACTTGTGTTGCTGCATCAACCCGTCCACCAAAAGTTTCAATATCAAAAATAATTAGTTTGGCATCATCCTTTTCAGCAGTATCAATAGCACGCTTAACAAAAGCAGGAATACCTAGATCAATTGTATTTTGAATTGGAACAACATATACTTTTGTATTATGGTTATCAGCAAGCGTAATGCTAAAAATAACACATAAAATAAATATCCAAAGCTTGTTAAATTTTGTTTTCATTGCTAACACAAAGATTTACATTATAAAAATGTATTGGTTTCTCAAGTTTTATTCTTTTTGTTTGGAGAAATTGCCAAAATTCTTTCTCAAAAGTAACTATAAAATAAATTATTTTCTATTATTCCGTATTCTAAAACTAAGAAAGAAAATGGCCTTAGAAAATCTTAGAATCGCATTCCCAGAAAAAGATAACAAGTGGTATAATACAATTATTAAAAAATGTTATCAATTTTATTTGGAAGAAATCATGGATTTCCTCAGTCAATATGCACATTTTAATCTAAAAAAAGTTCATCTAAACAATATTCATATTCTAGATGAAGCACTAAAAGAGGAAAAAGGAGTTATTTTGGTCAGTGGACATTTTGGATCATTCCATAAATTATTCGTTGCGATGGCAAAAAATGGTTATAAGAATATTGCAGGGGTATCATACAAACAAAATAATCGTGGAGCCGGAAGATTTTTTTTAGAACTAAGAAAACCATATCTATCAAATGAAATGCACAAGGGAGGTCCGAGTAATCAAGTTAAAAAATCATTACAAAATAAGGAGATACTTATACTTCTAAGTGATCAAGATGCACGACAGAAAGGTATTTTTGTAAATTTTTTTAATATACTTTCTTCTACTCCTTCTGGAGCAGCAAGATATAATCAAATAATGGGAAGCCCACTGATTTTCTGTTCAATAGTAAAAACTAATAACCATCACGAAACAAACTTTGAAAGAATAGATACAACAAATATGAGCATTGAAGATACGGTTCAAAAATATACTTCGATGCTTGAACAAATGATTAGAAAATATCCTGAACAATATTTTTGGTTTCATAAACGTTGGAAAACAAAACCACAATGAAACGCATATTTATTAATGATGCCAATGCAATTGATCAAGCTATTACATCATTAACAAATAAAGAGATTATCGTTTATCCAACAGATACAATCTATGGAATTGGCACAGATGCAAACAATGATAGGGGCATTAAAAAAATAAATAATTTAAAAAAAAGAACAGGACCAATGACAATTATCGCCCACAAACTGGAAGATATTTCAAGCAACATTTTAATTAATCCCATATTAGAGGGAAAAATGTTAAAAATTATAAACAACGGAGATACTTGCATTGTTCCTTATACAGAAAATTTTATTAGCAAACTTATTGTAGCTCAAGGAAAAATTGGATTCCGTATTCCACAACATGCATTTTTAAATGTGCTTTTATCTAGCTATAAGAATCTAATCACTAGCACGAGTGTCAATATCAGTGGAACACCACCATTAAATGATCCAGATTTAATTGAAAAAGAGTTTGGCAATGAAATTGATTTATTATTAGATGCAGGAACATTACAAAATAATAATCCATCAAAAATTTATATTTTTGAACATAATACAATTTCACAAATTAGATAAATAATGAAGAAAATTATTCTAACATTACTTGTTTCATTGTTAAGTGGTCAAGATTTTATCGAGGGAGAAAAATATAACTACAATGTCTTTTTTGGACCAATAAAAATGGGGAAAGCAAGCCTAGAAACTAAACCAATTGAATTCATTAATAATCAGGAAGTGTACCATTTTAATTTTTCTGTAAAAACATCAAAACTTGGAGATCGACTATATAAAATTAGAGATGAAATTAATAGTTGGATTGATAAAGAAGGATTTTATCTAGTAAAACAAGAAAAAAATATAAGAGAAGCTAATTTTCGCCGAAAGTCAAAAACAATGATTAAAAATAATACTGCTGTCACCAATGGAAAAAAATATATTCTTCCTGGAAAGGTAGTTGATCCTTATGGATTAATTATGATATTGCGTAATATCAATATCCCAGAAGATACTTCAAAAAAATTTTTAACATTAGATGAGGGTAAAATTCGAGAGATTGAAATTAAAAATACTGGTTATAAATCAATCAATACACCAGCTGGAAAATTTAATGCCTATACTTACAAGCCAGTTTATAATGGTAAATCAGTACTCAAAAATAAAGGAGATATGGAAATTTCTTATGCTATGGTTGGTGGTAATACAATCCCTATAAAAATATCGATTAAATTGAAAAATGGAGTGATTGTTTTAAAGCTAAAATCCTATTAGGACAAAACTCTCAGAATATCATTAATAATAAGAAATGCCATCAAGCCTAACAAAATAAACATGCCAACTGATTGAATACGCATTCTTGTTTTAATAGATAACGGTTTTCCTAATAGCATTTCAATTAATATAACCATAATCTGACCACCATCCAGAGCAGGAATAGGTAAAATATTGATAAAAGCTAAATTCATACTAATAAGAGCCATCAACATTAAAAATGGGGTAAGTCCAGCTTGTGCTGCTTCTCCTGCCATTTGTCCAATCATAATGATACTACCAACATCGTCTCTACTTACATTCCCTGTAAAAATCATTTTTAACGATGTAGTCATTAATATCATTGACCAAATTGTTTGATCAAATCCATATTGAAATGATTCAATAAAACTTAAATCTTTTATTTCTCTTTTCTTATCAACACCCAGTTTTCCAATTACTTGATCGACTCTTCCTGATGCAATGTCTGGCGCAGATAATGGGGTAATGCTCTTTTGAATTTCACTGCCGTCTCTAATGATAATCATAGATAATGTTGTATTGGGGCTTTGTTTAATAATAGTAGTAAACTCATCCCATGTTTTAACATTGGTAGCATTTACAGAAATTACCATATCGCCTTGATTTAATCCTCCTTCAAAAGCAGGACTGTTTGGGACAACATAATCAATGGTTGTATCATTATTAACAACAACCGGTTCTCCATTTATTTTCCCAATAATAACAAATACTAAAAAAGCTAAGAGGATATTCATAATTACTCCAGCACTCATCACCCAAATTTTTTGTAGAGGACTTTTTGATTCTAATTCATCGTCTTCACCACTAAAACCAGAATCCATGCTTTCATCTAATAGTCCCTTCATTTTAACATAACCGCCCAATGGTAAAGCGCCTATTGCAAAAACAGTCTTAGAATTTTTAGGTTTGAAACTATAAATTGTTGGGGGCATTCCGATTGAAAATTTTTCTACCGTTACCCCAACACTACGGGCAGCTAAATAATGTCCTAATTCATGAACAAAGACAATAACCCCTATTAAAACGATGAATGCTAAAATATAAATCATACTTAATTAATTTGAACCTAAATATACTTTTATTTCTTGATTTAATTGAATCAAATCTTCTGTGTTAGGTTTGTCTTTGGATTGAAATTTCTTTACTGTTTTTTCAATGGTTTTGGGAATGTCTAGAAAACGAATTTTATCATTTAAAAATAAGTCAACAACATGGTCATTTGCAATGCTCATAACAGGAATACTATTTCCCCCTTCCTGAACTAAATCAATTGCAAGTTTTAAACATGGATATCGGTTCATATCTGGTGTTGAAAAAGTAAATTGATTGATTTCTGAAAAATCTAATGTTCCAAAATTATTATGCATTCTTTCAGGATAAGATAAAGCATATTGAATTGGAATTTTCATATCTGGAACACCTAATTGTGCTTTGTAAGAATCGTCTATAAACTGAACAAAAGAATGAATAATTGACTGAGGATGAATAACAATATCAAGTTGATCGGTATTCACTCCAAATAACCATAATGCTTCAACATATTCTAACCCTTTATTCATCATCGTAGCCGAATCAATAGAAATTTTATTTCCCATATTCCACTTTGGATGATTTAATGCTTCTTCTTTAGTAATTGTGTCGAAAGAGTCAAGAGGTCTTTCTAAAAAAGGACCTCCACTACCAGTTAATATAATTTTTTTTAAAGAATTGTCAGGCTCACCATGTAAACACTGAAAAATAGCCGAATGTTCGCTATCAACAGGAATAATTTGTGAACTACTATCGTCAAGTAAGGGCATAATAATATGACCTCCTAAAACCAAGGACTCTTTATTGCTTAATGCTAAATCAATACTATTAGATACGGTGTTAATTGTTGGAATTAATCCTGCGCTACCAACAATGGAATTGATTGCCAAATCAATTTTATTATATTGCGAAAGAATATGAGAAGAATCTTCACCAACAATAAGTTCAATACTATGTTTTTTGCAAAAATCATTTAAAGGATGACTAGAATCAATTTTATTAATTGCTACTTTGATTGGCATAAATTGTTGGACTTGATCTAAGAGAAGATTAGCATTTTCTCTACAAGAAAGACAAGAAACTTTAAATTTGTCTTGATGAGCATTTATTACAGATAAAGTTTGTGTTCCAACCGATCCAGTAGAACCAAATATGGAAATTTTTTTCATTTAGTAATTAAATGATACCACGTTGACTATTTTCAATAAAAGAAACAATCTCTTTAATATTTTTATCTTTTTTGAATTCATCTTTTATTTTTTTTAGAGAAACTGAAGTATTCAAATCAGATCGAAAATAATATCGGTACGCTTTTTTTATTGTCATGCGTTGTTTACTTGAAAAATTTCTCCTTTTTAAACCAAGGGAATTAATGCCTGTGTATTTAACAGGATATTTACCAGCTAAGATAAATGGAGGAATATCTTGCACAATTTTAGAATTTGCAGCAAGCATAACATGTCTTCCAATCTTACAAAATTGATGTACAGTGGTTGCTCCTCCCAAAATAGCCCAATCATCTACTTCAACATGCCCTCCAAGAGCAACTAAATTCACAAGAATAACCTTATTCCCTACTTTACAATCGTGGGCAACATGAACACCTGTCATAATTAAAACATCGTCTCCAATAATGGTGTTTCCATCTGCTTCAGTGCCTCTATTTAATGTAACAAATTCTCTAATGACTGTACGTTTTCCAATAGTAAGTTTGCTTTTTTCTCCTCCAAATTTTTTATCTTGAGGAATAGCACCAATACTACTATTGTGAAAAATACGAGAATGAGCTTTTATTTCAGTGTATTCGCCGATGGTATTAAAATTGCCGATGGTAACATTCTTGCCGATGGTAACATTGTCTTCAATAACGTTATATGCACCAATTATTACATTTGAACCAATTTTTGCTTTTTTTGAAATAATACTTGTTGGATGTATAGTTGTACTAATAATTAACCTCTTATTTGTCTACTGCAGTTGCAAACAATTCTGCCGATGCTACTTGTTTTTTATCAACAAAACATTCAACGCTAAATTTAAAGGAATTCATTTTATGTTGTAACAATTTTGCTTCAATACAAAGTTGATCTCCTGGAATTACATTTTTATGGATCTTAAAATTTAATACTTTAGATAAATATACTAATTTTTTTGATGGATTATCCACAAAGTCTGATATAATCAACGAACTGGCTTGTGCCATAGATTCTAAAATTAATACTCCTGGGAAAATCGGTTTTTCTGGAAAATGCCCTTGAAAATATGGTTCATTGATAGAAACATTTTTTATAGCTTGAATTGATTTTTTTTTATCCCATTTAATTACTTTATCTATCATTATAAAAGGATAACGATGAGGCAAAATTTTTAATAATTCATTAATATTTTTCATTTTTTAAACTGATTTTTAAATTCTTTTCTTAATAATTTTGCAAATTCAACATTTCCTTTATGTCCACTTTTGATAGCGGTAATATGTCCTAATATCGGCTTACCTAATAATGCTAAATCTCCAATAAGATCTAATGTTTTATGTCTAACAGGCTCATTTCTAAAACGTAATACCTGTGTTTTATGTAAACCTCTATCTCCTTTAAAAAATTTAATTCCAAATTTTTCTTTAAAAATCTGGACTTCTTCATCTTCGATATCTTTATCCACAATAATAACAGCGTTACCTAAATTACCCCCCTTAATGAGTCCTTGTTGTGTCAATCCTTTAATTTCACTTAACAAACAATATGTTCTTGCTGGAGCAATCTGAGTTTTATAATTCTGAGACATATTGTGTATCGATGAATACTGTACATCTAAATCCTCAAGATTATATTGAATGGTAAATGTTGTTTTAAAACCATCATATGGGACCCCTACAACTTCAACATCTTTTTCTTCATCGGTATATACAACAGGCTTTGTTATCTTTAGAAAGTCTACATCTGCATCTTGTTCTATTATGCCAGATTCTACCAGTGCTTCAACAAAATCTTTAGCGCTTCCATCCATCACAGGCGGTTCTTTACTATTTAATTCAATAAGTAAGTTGTGAACTCCCATCCCAGCACATGCAGATAATACATGTTCTGTCGTATGAATTTTTATTCCATTTTCTTCAATAGTGGTCCCCCTGGTTAAATCAATAACATTATCTAAATCTGGTGTAACATATTTATCTTCTTTATCGGTACGAATAAATTTAATTCCGAAATTTTCAGGAGCTGGATTAAAGGTAATGGTACTTTCTACCCCCGTATGTAATCCAACCCCAGTACAAGACACTGGGGCTTGAATTGTTTTTTGCTTTTTTCTTGTCATTCTTTAATCAATTTATTTAAGCGTTTTTCTAAAATTTCTACTTTAGTAAATACAGCATCACGTTTCTGTTTTTCTTTGATTTCTCTTGCTGGATTTCCTGCATACATTTGATTTCCATCTACAGATTTTAATACAACCGATCTTGCAGCAAAAATTGATTTTTCTCCTACAATAACATGCGGTCCAACACCAACGTTTCCACCAAGTATTGAATAAGCTCCAATAGTAACACTGCCTCCAAGAAATGTACCTCCTGAAATCAAACAACCTTCTTCTACTGTAACATTATGAGCAATATGAACTTGGTCATCCATTTTGCAAAAATCTTTAATGACAGTATTTTTCATTGATCCCTTATCGATTGTACAATTTGCACCAATTTCTACCATATCACCAATAATTACACTTTTAATATGAGGAATTTTATGGTGTTTATTATCAATGGTAGTAAAACCAAATCCGTCTGCCCCAATTATAGCACCAGAATGGATTAAACAATCTTTACCAATTTGGACATCATCATATATAACAACTTGAGAACCAATTATGGTACCGCTTTTTATTGTAACATTGTCTCCAACGACAGAAAAAGGCCCAATAGTAACATCTGAATCAATTGTAGCAGATTCTGAAATAACAACGTTAGGATGAATAGTGTGTTTAAAATCTTTATTTTTTGAAAATAAAGTAAGAATTGTTATCATCGCTAGATAAGGCTGTTCAACAACAATACCATTATAACCTTCTAAATCTTTTTCAGAATCAGAAACAAAAGCAGATGCTTTAGATGATGACATTTTTTTTTGGAATTTAGGTAAAAAAGAAAATGTTATCGATCCCTCAGATGCTTCATTAATATCATCAACAGAGGTGATTTGAACTGAAGAATCACCAACAACTTTTCCCTTTACTTCTAAAGCAATTTTTTCAAGAGTAAACAAGCGAATCTCAATTTATTTTGATTGATTGCTTGCTTTTCTTAATTCATAAAGAACATCATCAGTTAAATCATGAGTTGGTTTTGTATATAATGAAGCTTGGGAACCATCTATAATAATATCATACCCTTTAGTAATTGCAACAGAGTCAACAGCCTTTTTAAATTTCTGTACTAAATCATACTCCAACTGTGCTTGTTTTCGAGTAAGCTCACCATTAGGTCCAACTTTTGATAATTGATAACTTTGCATTGAATTGTTTATATCAACCATGTCTTGCTCTTTAGCTTTTTTTAGCTCTTTAGACATCATCAAGCTTTGTTGATCATATTCTTTTACCATACTATCTAATTCAGTAACCATGGCTTCATATTCTTTTTGAATAACGTCGAGTTCTAATTGTAATTGTTGTTCAACGTCTTTGAATTCTTCAAATTCTAATCGAATTTTTTCTGAAAAAACTACCCCAATTTTTTCTTGTGCAAATGATATTGACATCAATAATAACAAAATAGCTATTTTTTTATACACCCTATTCTCCTTTAGTATGTTTGTCCAAATGTTATTGTATATTCCCATCCGTTAGGGTTACCCTCACCTGTAATATCATCAAATCCATATCCCATATCAAATCCTAATAAACCAATCCCTGGCATAAAAAATCGAACACCTACTCCAGCAGATTTTTTCATTGAGAGTGGCCCATGTCTTTCTAAATAAAAAGGTTCAGCCATAGAGCTTGTATTCCAAACATTCCCCATTTCGGCAAATGTCATAAAATAAATGACTGGGTTTTCAGATAATGGAAATCTTAATTCTATAGTAATTTTACTCATTGCATTTCCACCAACAGCCTGTCCTGATGCTGTTTGTGGACCAACAGAATTATCTGGATATCCTCTTAAAGCATTCCCATATGGTATTCCATTTCCTCCCATAATAAATCTTTCATCAAATGGAATAAAACTTTGAGTATCGTTACCTACATTTAATGTTTTTATAACCCCAACTTTCAAAGAACTATATAATACAAATTTAGAAAATGTAGGTGAAAACCAGTCTAAATTCAACAGATGCTTTTGGAAATTTTCATTTCCCCCTAATATCCCACCAGAATATGTTGATTCGATCTGGAATTTTGACCCTCTTGTTGTAAATTCTGCACGATCTCGGCTATCTCTAACAATTACTTGGGACAAACTACGTCCTCTAGTTTTTTGTAGACCTCCTAAATAAGATTCAACATCAGCTTCAGATCCATCATATTCTTTTTGCATAATTCTTGCAGACCACATCACACGAAAAAAATCATCTGGCCACTCTAGTCGTCTACCAAAACTAAAAGAACCTCCTCCAACAGTAAAGTCTAGCGGGAAATAATAATTGGTTGAAGATCCTCTATAAGAATAAAATAATGAACCTCCAATTAGATAGGGACTATCATTCAGCATAGGATCTTGGAAAGTTAAATTGAAAGAACGATATTTTGATGGATCTTGATCAGAATAAAATGAAAAATTAGTACCTGTACTCATTCCAATATTAAATCTTTGTCCACGACCCATAAAATTATCAAATTCAATCCCTGCTCCACCTGTCATACCATATTCACCAGTGAATCCAAGGTTTGCATTAATTCTTTGGGTAGATTTCTTTTCTTGAACAATAAAATCTAAATCTACTTTATCTTCTGCAACTGGATTAACATCTGGAATAACATTGTCAAAATAGTTTAAAATCCAAATATCACGCTGACTACGCATTAGTTTTGATCTGCTAAACACGTCTCCAGGAAACAGTTTTAGCTCTCTTCGAATAACATTTTCTCTTGTTTTTTCATTCCCCGAAACAAAAATGTTGTTTATATATACTTTCTTACCTTCGTTAAAAATAAAATTAACATCAATTGAATCTTCACCAACAGGGACAATTTCTGGATTAACATTGCTAAAAATATACCCTTCATCATTATAGACACTCATCATATCTTCAAAAACAGATTTTTCAAAATTTTCTTTTGAATACAAATCTCCTTCTTGTAAGCCTAGAAGTATTTCCAATGTTTCAGAATTGGCAATTTCATTTCCTTCAAATGTAAAATTGCGATATTTATATTTGTTTCCTTCATTTATTGTTAAAAAAAGTGTCAGAGAATGGTCATCTTCATTTATAACTAAAGTATCTTTCAAAACACTAAAATCACGATACCCTTCGTTTTGATAAAATGCTTTTAAGATATCTTTATCTTCTTTAAATGATTTTTCATTAAAACTTTTTACCCAAAAACTATACCATTTTCGTTCTTTTGTATCTTTAAGTTCTTTTTTTAATTTTCGATCTGAAAAATTATCGTTTCCTACAAAATTAATATTCCTAAGACGAAATTTACCATTTTCTTTGATACTAAAAACAACATCCCTAGCATATTCATTACGCACTAAAGTGTCCTGTGGAACCTCAATAAAGGATTCAACTTCTACAGAAAAATATCCATCTTCTTGATAGACTTCTTTTATCTTTTCTTCTGCTGATGATAGAAAGTGTGGTCTTATTCTTTGCCCAATACGTAAACCAATTTTATCGGTAAATCTTCCTTCTCTCATTGAATTTCCACGGAAAATAATATTATTTAGCGTTGGGCTTTCTTTGACTTCAATAGTAATCTCTACTCCATATTCAGATTCATTGTTAAGAACAATATTGATATCATCAAACAGGTTAAGATCCCATAATCTTGTCAAAGCTGTTGAAATGTCTGCTCTTTGTATTGTGGTGCCATCTCTCAAGCCTGCAGAATATTTAATCATTTTATCAGAAGTAGTTGTATTGCCTTCAATATTAACACGGTATAGATTGACGTCCTGAGCAAATCCAACAGTAATCAATAAGAAAAAAAGAACAAATATATGCTTATTATTCATTTTTAGTTTAAAACCTTACCATATTTTCTTTTTCGTTGTCCAAAATCATTTAAGGCAGAAATTAAATCATCTTTTGTAAATTCAGGCCATTTTTTTTTACTAACGTAAATTTCGGAATAAGCCGATTGCCATAACAAAAAATTACTTAATCTACTTTCTCCGCCAGTTCTAATAATTAAATCTGGATCTGGCATCGTAGGGGCATATAGATAGTTTTTAAAAATTTCTTCATCTATATATTCATCATTAGATGCAATAATCTTATTTATAGCATCCACAATTTCTTGACGACCACCATAGCTAAGAGCCAGCGTTAAAACTAGCCCAGTATTATTTTTTGTACTTTTAATAACTTCCATAATTAATGTCTGTAATTTGGCTGGTAAATCTTCTAATTTTCCAACGACTTTTAAGGCAATATTGTTCCTATTTAACTTCTCTAATTCATTTTTTAAACTAGACGATAACAATGACATTAAATCGTTGATTTCTTCTTTAGGTCTTTGCCAATTTTCTTTAGAAAAAGTGTAAAGCGTTAAATGAGAAATTTTCAGACGAACACACGCTTCTACAATACTTCTTACTGTTTCTACTCCTTGAATGTGGCCTAATAGTCTTTTCATCTTTTGATTTATAGCCCACCTACCATTCCCATCCATTATAATACCAATATGGACAGGTAAATTATTTTCATGTTCTAATTTTAGACTCATAATGACATTATTTTTTTTGCTAAACCAACAAAAATATTTTTGATTTCAGAATCTTTTTCTTGGAAGACAATAGGATTACCATCATCAATAGATTTCATTAAATCGTTCGAATACGGAATTTCAGCTAAAAATGGAATATTTAATCTTTTACTTTCGTCTAAACCTCCACCTTTTTTGAAAAGATGGAATTTCAATTGAAACGAACCATCTTTTCCCACTAGGATTTTTTCATCATTAACAACAATATGTGAATCTGCACTATTAACCGCTACGCCTTTAATGTTCATATAAGACATATTTTCAACAACCCCTAGTAAATCTGTTTTCACTTTTCTAAACATGTCGGCACCTTTTCTTACATCCGCTAATGCAATATCATTTGGTGTGGTTACAATAATTACTCCATCAAGTGGTATTTTTTGTGAAAGAGTCAACTGAACATCACCAGTTCCCGGTGGTAAATCAAGAATTAAATAATCTAAATCTCCCCAAACAACATCTCTAAAAAATTGTTCCGTCATTTTTGCTACTAATGGACCTCTCCAAACCACGGGAGCCTGATTCCCGCTAATAAATCCAAAACTCATTAGTTTTAAGTTATTTTTTTCAAGTGGGATAATTTTTTTGTTGTCATTGACTTCTGGATTTTCATTAATACCCATAGTAATAGGAAGAGATGGGCCATAAATATCTAAATCAAGTAAACCAGTTTTGCAACCAGCATTTGATAGTGCAGCAGCTAAGTTTAATGCAATTGTTGATTTACCAACACCACCTTTTCCACTTGCAATCGCAATAATTTTTTTTATGTTACCTTCAACATTTCTATCTTTATTTGATGTGTCAACAGTTTTACGTGGTGCACTATCTAATATTTTTATTTTTATATCATAGTCGGTGTTATCTAATGTTTTGTGAATTTCAGAGATTAACTGATCTTTTTTCTTATTATTAGAAGAAGAAATAGACAAAAATAAGGTTATTGTTTTATGGTCAATAACAATATCTTTTATCATCCCAAAAGAAACAATGTCACGATTAAATCCGGGGTAATTAACCGTTTTTAATTTTTCTAGTATTTGATTTTTATCCATTATAATTCAATCATTAATTCGGCCAATAAATATATTCATCGCCTTTTTTGTATTCTTGTCCACCATGCTTATCAATTAATTGTGGAGCATTAAGCACAGAAGGCCACAAAGAAACAACTTGTTCTGATTCATGTTTATCAAGAAGTTCTTCAAGTAAAATTAATTTCTCTGGATGAGAAAAAGCAAGGTTTATTCTTTCTGTTGGGTCTTTATCCAAATTAAATAACCATTTTTTATCAGGTTTATCAGTTCTAATTAGCTTCCAGCCCTTATGTAGAACCGTTTGGTTATGTCCTTGTTTCCAAAATAATGTTTCATGCGGAATCCCCTGATTAACACCATTCACAAATGGCAAGAAATCTATTCCATCTAATTTCCGATCAGTAGGAATGTTAGTAGTTGCTGCGGCTGCAATAGTATGAAAAATATCATTATGGTGGACTGGGGGTGTAAATTTAGTTCCTGGTTTAATTTTAGCTGGCCACTTTGCCATAAAAGGAATATGAAATCCCCCTTCAAAATGTGTTAATTTCCAACCTCTATAAGGCTTATTAATATCAGAAAGCTCTATATAACTAGCTCCACCATTGTCGCTAGTAAAGATAATTAAAGTATTGTTCGATAAACCATTTTTTTCTAACGCATCAACAATGCGTCCAACGCTTCTATCCAAGGCTTCAATCATCCCAGAGTAAACTTGCAAATTATGGTTCATATTCTGGTGAGTAAATAAATCAAAATCACTTTTTAATGACTGTAGTGGATTATGGACTGCCCAATGACCTAAATAAAGAAAGAATGGTCTATTTTTATTGTTTTCTATCACCTGTATAGCTTCGTCTGTGTAATAATCAGTAAGATATCCTCCCGGTGCAAAGCGCGGACCTTTATTAAATGATGCACTAAATTGAGATCTAGCCCACACCATTTTATCAATACCATGATCAAATTTCGCATTAACAACATTTTTATCATTTTCAGGTAAATAAAGTCCTCCATCCAAAATCAAACTATCATCAAATCCCTGATCATTTGGAAGGCTTCCATCTACTCGCCCTAAATGCCATTTCCCAATATGGGCTGTATAATAACCTGCATCTTGTAATACTTCAGCAATAGTAATCTCTTCACTAGGAAAACTCGCAGTAAAGACATTTTTTGACATTGGGGCCAGTTTTTGATCTATCTCTAACTCAAGCTCTGGATTATCAATCTCATCTATCCATTTAAACAATGTCAAAGCTCGTGGAAAAATTGGGGTAAATTCAAATCCAAATCGAGTTGAATATCGACCCGTCATAATTGATGCCCTAGATGGCGCACATATTGCATTGGCAGCATAACCATTTTCAAATAACACCCCATCCTGTGCGATTGCATCAATGTTTGGAGTCATTAAAGATCCATTTCCAGCACCACCATTGTAAAGAGAAACATCATTGAATCCTAGATCATCAGCAAGAATTAAAATAATATTAGGTCTTGTATCGCTTATTGTTTTTGAATCAGGGCCTTCTTGCCAATTTGAAGATCCTATAGATAAAACTGGAGTTGCAATATTTAAAATTTTTGGTAATGCCCACACCACAATATTGACCCTATTATTCCAAGCAAAAAATGATAACAGAGCAAACAATGTAAGGGTACTTAATAATCGTTTCATATTTTCATGACTATAAAAGAATTTATTCAGGCGCTTCTTGCCCAAAAAATTCATAATTGGGTGCAATATTTGCAGAATATTCTTCTGGAACTTCATCTTCATCATAAATTGCATCAACAGGACATTCTGGTTCACAAGCTCCACAATCAATACATTCTTCTGGATTAATATAGAGCTGTTTTCCTGTTGCATCAAAATCAGGGTCTTTGGCCTCTTCGCCAGCGCCTTCTGGATTATCAGGCCCGTGGATACAGTCAACAGGGCATACTTCTACACACGCTGTATCACAAGTACCTACACAGGGATCTGTAATAATATAAGTCATAATTTTAATTGATTATACGCAGTTTCTTTTCCAAAATCAATAACATGCAAAACCAAAAAAATTTTACAACTTTCCTCTGGGGGGCACCTTTTATAGGATCAATCGGAAGATCAATGTATGATATAGCCATTATTTGGCTAATATTAGATATTACCAATTCTGAAAAACTCACTGGATTAATAATAATGACAACTTATCTTCCGGCTATCTTTTTTGGGCTATTTACTGGTGCTATTGTTGATATGTATTCAAAAACAAAAGTAATGGCAGTTGCACATATAATGCAGGCAATTGCAGTCTTGGGGGTCCCATTATTTTTATTATTTGATATAAAGCTTGCATGGATTATTATGATTCTTGCTTTTTTTCATAATGGTTTTTCACTGCCATTTGTTCCAGCATTTAATGCATACCTTCCAACTCAAATTGAAAAAGATAAACTTTTGAAAGCAAATTCGATTGTAAATGTTGCATGGCAAATGGCCGTATTTATAGGTCCAATTGTTGCAGCATATGCATTAACAATCATATCAATTGAGTACTTATTTTATGTTACAGTCATATGTTATTTGATTACTGCTTTTATAAGCATTAATGCCCCCAAAGATGAGATAGATAAAGAAAATGTAGATTTTGGTAATATTCTAAAAAAAACCTATCAAGGACTCGTCTATTTAAATAATAAAAAAACATTACGTTTTATCATTATTTTAACCCTTTTGAGCAACTTATTTGTAATGGGCCCTGCTATTGTTGGAATTCCTATATTAGTAAAAATTGCTTTGGGAGGAACTATTTCTAATTTTGCAATATGCGAAGCAATTGTTGGATTGGGCATGTTGCTGGGAACAGCTTTTGTTTATAATTTTGGTGATAGGTTTACACATGGGAAGCTCTTTTTAACTGGGCTTTTTATTGATGGAGCTAGTTTTTGTCTATACTATCTTATTGAAAATATGACTCAAATGTATGTTCTGTCATTTTGCCATGGTATTGGAATTCCTTTATTAATTATTTCTAGAGTAGCAATGATGCAAAAAAATATCCCTGAAAAACTTTTAGGAAGAATTTTTTCAATTATTTCTATCTCAATCATTAGTATGACTGCTGTTTCCTCTGGAATCATTGGACTTGCATCAGATATATTTGATATTCAAACAATATTTTTATTGTTTGGGTTTATGGCAGGACTATGTGGAATTGTTGGATTTTTACACCCTAAAATCAAATACCTCAACTAAAATCTTTTACAAGATTTACAATTTTATTTTTAACAAGATCGCGAAAATTTTCAATTGATAAATCAGAATAATCATCTGGGGTAATTGGTGTTCCAAAAACAGTTTTTAATCGACCTGGTTTAATAATCCAACTCGTTTTAACGTTTGCTTTGAATGCTCCAACAATTCCAATAGGTACAATAGTTGCATTTGTAGCTTTAGCAAAATGAAATCCTCCTTTTTTAAATTCACTCATTTCTCCAGTAATGGTTCGATTACCTTCTGGTGAAAAAATCATTGAATCTTTATCTACAAGTAGTATTTTTTCAGCAACCTTGAGTGTTGCTTTTGCTTGCTCTGTGTTATCATGAGTAATTTGATATGCACCATATCTTTTTGCAAAAAACCCCCATAAAGGCCATTTGAATATTCCTTCCCAACCTATCGCATTAATATAGTATGGGATAGAGGCTCCTAACATAAATGCATCAAACATAGATTCGTGGTTGAACATAAAAAGATAAGGGCCCTTGCTTTTTGGAGGAACTTGACCATGAATTGTATGATACTGCCAACCACCAAGCAACAATAGCTTACAACCTAAATGCATAGACCAATAAAAATATCTCGGGTGCATTAGATAAGACGAAACGATACCAACAATCATCAGTGATACAAAAATAGGTAAAAATAAAAGCAAAATTAAAAAGGTTGTTAGCATTCGTATCATTGGAATTAATATTATTTCAATTTATCTAAAATCTCTAACATTTTATAGTTCGCTTTTGGTAGTGCAAACTTATCTAATTGTTTTCTGGTAGTCCATTTATAATTTTGGTTTGTTTTTAAGGAAGATATATCGTTCACATCACTTAAAAATAATGAAATCAAAACTTTAAAATGGCTGTATTGATGTTTAATTTGACCTAGATAGTCTGGAGTTTTAATAACAAGATTTGTTTCTTCCATTACCTCTCTGATTACTGCCTTTTTTCTTGATTCATTATTTTGAATCTTTCCCCCAGGGAATTCCCATAATCCTCCAAGCATTGTATTTATTGGGCGTTGTAGGATTAACAATTTTTTTTGTTTACGAACAATACAAGTAGAAACTTTAATCGTTGGAACAGTCTTTAATTTTGTGGGAGCTGGATAATCAATAGGATTTAAACTTAGAAAAGCTTTACAAGAATCATTAATGGGGCATACCCTACAATTAACAGACTGTGATTGGCAAATATTGCTCCCAAGGTCCATTAACGCTTGATTAAAATCTCCTGGATTATTTTTGTCTTGTATTTTTTCAAGAAATTTTCTCACTTTATTTTGGTTAAATTTTGATTTCTTCTTTAACCCTAAAAGCCTAAAACCAATACGTTCTAAATTTGTGTCAATTCCTACTTGATTTTTATTAAATGCAATTGCAAGAATGGTCTTTGCAGTATAGTCTCCTATTCCAGGAAGCTTAATTAATTCAGAATAATTATTAGGAAATTTTTTTCGAACAAAAGAAGCTGTTTTGTAAATATTCTTGCAGCGTGAATAATATCCAAGTCCTTCCCAAAGCTTTAACACATCATTATAATTAGCTTTGGACAATTTTTTTGCATTAGGAAATTTATTAATCCATTCTCTATAATAGGGAATTACAGTCGAAACTTGCGTTTGTTGTAACATAATTTCAGAAATCCAAATTTTATAAGGATCATGAGTAGTTCTCCAAGGTAAATCTCTTTTGTTTAGAGAATACCACCTTAGTAGCTTTTTTGAAATCATAGTTTTTACATTAACTAACTACAAGTAGTATCGATTAGTACGGCACATGCTTTATAGGGATCTACATTCGATGCAGGTCTTCTCTCTTCTAAGTAACCACATCCATTCTTTTGAGTATCCATTGGTATACGAATTGAAGCACCTCTATCTCTTACACCATATCTAAATTCGTTGATATTACAGGTTTCGTGTAGTCCAGTAAGTCTTTGATCATTATCAGCTCCATATACTGCAATATGTTTATCAATATTTTGCCCTAGTTTTTCACAAGCTTCTTCAATAACCGTTAATCCACCAGGCGCTCTCATAGCTTCTGTGCTATAGTTGATATGTGCTCCCGAACCATTCCAATCTCCTTTAATCGGTTTTGGGTGGAGTTCAATTCTGACTCCATAGTCTTCACCAATTCTTTCTAATAACCATCTAGCAACCCATAATTGGTCTCCAACTTCTAAAGCTCCCACCGGTCCTATTTGATATTCCCATTGCCCAAGCATCACTTCGGCATTAATACCAGATATTGCAATGCCAGCATCTAAACATGCATACATATGGTCTTCAACAACATCCCGACCAGCAATATCCTCGGATCCAACGCTACAATAATATGGGCCTTGTGGTCTTTCGGGGTATCCTTTGTCAGGCCAACCCAAAGGTTGTTTACCATTCATTAAGATATATTCTTGTTCAATTCCAAACCAAGGATCGTGATCTTTAAACTTTTCTGCAAGCTCTACCAGTGGTGTTCTAGTATTCGATTTGTGTGGTGACCCATCTGGATTATATACTTCATTCATAACTAATACATTATCACCACCACGAAGTGGGTCTTTGCAAAACCAAACTGGTTTTAACATACAATCACTATCGGTTCCTTCAGCTTGAAGAGTACTAGAACCATCAAAACCCCAACTTGGAAGATCTGCCACTGATGACACTGCGTTACTTAATATTTTTGTTTTTGAACGCAGGTTGGCGGTAGGCTCATGCCCATCAATCCAAATATATTCCGCCATTACTTTCATTGTAAATTCTTCTTTTATTAATGTTTTTTATAAAATGAATACCAACTAAATTAAATAAATGGAAAACAAAAAAGTAAGTTTAAATGAAATTTTGGAAAAAATTTCAAAATTGGAAGCACGATTAGATGAAATTGCTCCGGTTAGCAAAAAAAAATTTCCCTCTAAAAAAGAACAAATTAAAGATATAGAAAATAATATAAATATATGGAATGAAAAATTTCCATCTGTTGACCCTCAATTTGAACTTGCTAAAATGCTTGACTGGCTTAAAGCAAACAACAAACGTAAGAAAGATTATAAAGCGTTTTTTCGAAATTGGCTAAGAAAAGCATCAAATAGCATTGGCAATGGCACGGGCATAAATCATTCGTATGTTTTTGGGTGTAATACTAAAAAATGTTCAACGGAAACATCAAAATATAAAGATATGTACTTTTTTTGTAAAGAATGCAACCAAGAAAAATCAATTATAAAAACAATAAAAAGTTAGTTTTCTTCTTTTTCTATATTAATCTTAAAACTGCCTGACAATTCGCTATTAAACTTTACTTCAATTTCATGCAATCCAAGCGTTTTAAGTGGAGATTTTAAATCCATATATTTTTTATCAATTTGAATATTACGCTCCAATAACAATTGTTCAATATCTGCTTTTGTTACAGAGCCAAACAATCTTTCATTGTCCTCTGATTTTACTTTGATAGACACTTCTAATCCAGAAATTTGATTTAAGATATCCGATAAACTTTTTTTTTCACGTTCAATTTTATGTTTTTGTTGTTTGAGTTGATTTTCAATTTTTGTTAATTGATTAGAAGAAAAATTAATGGCCAAACCTTTTGGTAAAAGAAAATTTCTTGCAAACCCAGATTTAACGTTAATAACATCTCCCTCATTCCCTAAATTTTCTATATCTTTCGTTAGTATTATTTTCATTTTTAATCTCTATCAATTGCTGCGAAAGGAAGCAATGCAACATTTCGTGCTCTTTTAATTGCGGTTACTAATTTTCGATGCATTTTTGCACTTGTTCCAGTAACTCTTCTTGGAACAATCTTCCCTTGATCATTAATAAATTTATTGAGAAGTCTGGTGTCTTTATAATCTATTTCATGTATCTTGTTTCTTTTGAAATAACAGGATTTTTTTCTACTAGACAGCATTATTTGTCCTCCTTTTCTTTTGATTCTTCTATTTTTTCTTTTGGAATAGGCTTACCATCAAGCTTAATAATAAGATATTTCAACACTTCCGAATTCAAATTAAGGAATGCTTTAAAATCATTAACAAAATTAGAATCATTAAACTCTGTATGAAGCAAAACGTAATTGCCATATTTTTCTTTGTTAATATTGTATGCTAATTGTTTTTTTCCCCAAAAATTATGGTCCAGCACTGAATGTTTCTTAGCTTCAATGTGTTTATTAATATCGTGAATAATTTCAGATATTTTTTCTTTTCCATGCTTCGGATTTACAATATATAATATTTCATAATAATTCATATAATTTCTCCATTAAATCAGTGGTGCTATTACTAATGAAACCACCGCTATAAGTTTAATTAAAATATTCAATGAAGGACCGGCAGTATCTTTAAACGGATCGCCTACTGTATCACCAACAACAGCAGCTTTGTGAGCATCGCTTCCCTTTCCGCCATGTGCCCCAGATTCAATATACTTCTTGGCATTGTCCCATGAACCTCCTGCATTTGCCATAAAAATAGCTAACAATACTCCTGTTACTGTTACTCCTGCTAAAACTGCACCTAACATAGTTGGATTTTTAAGAATCAACCCAAAAAATATTGGTGTAAATACTGCTAAAGCCCCAGGCAAAACCATCTTATTGATAGCAGCAGTAGTTGCTATGTCTACACATTTTGCATAGTCAGCTTTTACTCCAGCTTTACCCTCAAGAAGGCCCTCAATTTCTCTAAACTGTCTTCTTACTTCTTCAATCATTTGAAAAGCAGCGTCTCCAACCGCTTTCATTGCAAGCGCAGAAAAGACAAAAGGTAAAATTGCTCCAATAAAAAGCCCCGCCATCACCGTTGGGTTACCAATGTCTAATACCAAGCCTCCAACAGTTTCTCTAAATGCTGCAAATAGAGCTAATGATGTTAATGCAGCTGAACCAATCGCAAAACCTTTTCCGATAGCAGCAGTTGTGTTACCAACAGCATCAAGTTTATCCGTTCTTTGTCTTACTTCACTTGGAAGTTTAGCCATTTCTGCAATGCCTCCAGCATTATCAGCTATTGGACCATATGCATCTACAGCTAATTGAATACCGATAGTTGACAACATTCCTAAAGCAGCAATTGCGATTCCATAAAGACCTGCAAAATGGAATGCTCCCAAAATTGCTAACGCAATAATAAGAACTGGCAATGCAGTGGAATACATTCCGTTTGCTAGACCCGCTATAATATTGGTTGCTGCTCCAGTTTCGCTTGCTTTAGCAATTGCTCGAGAAGGGGTTTGAGAATCAGATGTAAAATATTCTGTCGTTAAACCAATCAAAATACCTGAAACAAGGCCAATAACAATTGTCCAAAATAAATTCATAACATTCATACTATCAATTGTTCCATCAATTGCAATATAGTTTAAGAGGAAATAAGTAAGAACTAACATAACAGCCCCTGAGCCAAACACGCCAATGTTAAGAGCAGTTTGAGGGTTTCCTCCCTCTTTAGTCTTAACAAAAAATGTTCCTATAATTGATACAAAGATTCCTAAAGCAGCAATTGTCAAAGGTAAACTAACTAATGCTACGTTCCCCGCTGCGGCTGCTAGCACCATAGCTCCAATAATTGATCCTACATATGACTCAAATAAATCAGCTCCCATACCAGCAACATCACCAACGTTGTCACCAACATTGTCAGCAATGGTTGCAGGGTTTCTTGGGTCGTCTTCTGGAATTCCAGCTTCTACTTTACCAACTAAATCTGCACCAATATCAGCAGCTTTTGTATAAATTCCACCACCAACTCTCGCAAAAAGAGCAATTGATGAAGCGCCCATGGCAAACCCAGAAACCAAAGTCATAACTTCTGATAAATTGCTATTTATCCCCATTCCGCCATAACATACGAAAAGTGTAAATAGACCTAAAATACCAAGGCCTACCACATTCATTCCCATAACAACCCCGCCATTAAATGCAACATTAAGTGCTGAACTTAATCCTGTTCTTGCAGCTTCAGTTGTTCTATGGTTTGCTAATGTCGCAACACGCATTCCAAGCGCACCTGCTAAAGCACTACACAGGGCCCCTACTACAAAAGAGAGTGCTACTGCTTCAGTATTATTGTCTAAATTAATCCAATACAAAAGCCCTGCAACAACAATAACAAAAATGGCTAACACCCTGTATTCTCTCTTAAGAAATGCTGTTGCACCTTCTCTGATAGCAAGTCCTATTTCTTGCATCTTTTCATTTCCTGGATTTTGTTTACTAACCCAGTTGCTTTTCCACAACGCAAACAATATCGCAGCAATGCCTGATAATGGTACCATTGCAGTAAGGGGGTGTGAAAATACTGTTTGTAAACTGTACCAAATGGGGTGATCATATAACAACACTATGCTTCTCCTACAATCTGTTTATTAAAACGATTTGATGTGCATACAGCACCTTCTTTCATCACTGAAGACATCGCATCACAAGTAAATTCTAAAACTTGGTCTACTGAAGATTTATATTTTTTATTAAATGGCTTTAATACGTAGTTTTCTGATGGTCTTTTATAGTCGTCAGCTGCAATGCCCATTCTTAACCTAGTAATTTCATCTGTATTCAGAGAATGAATTATGGATTTCATCCCATTATGACAACCGTCTCCACCGCTCAATCTTAATCTAATTTCTCCTAAGGGTAAATCTACGTCATCAAAAATGACTACTATATCTTTTATATCAGCTTTATAAAAGCTTAGAAGATCACGTATAATCGTTCCGCTTCTATTCATTCCTGTTGTAGGTTTTACCAAAATATATTCGTTGTCTTTTTTTGCAAAAATAAAGTTTCCTTTACCTGCTTTAAATTCAAGATTATGCTTTTTTGCAAACACATCTATTGCCCAAAACCCAATATTGTGTTTTGTTTGAAGATATTTTTCTTCAGGATTTCCTAACCCAACAAAAATCAACATTATTTTTGTTTTTCCTCTTTTGATTTTTGATCTTTTCCATCTGAATCTTCTTCTTTTTTAGTTGCTGAAGAATCGTCTTTGTCGCCAGCGCTTTCTTCGCCTTCTACTTCAATGCCTTCTTCGCCTTCTAACATTTCTTCTACTATTTCTTCTACTATTTCTTCTTCCTTCTTAGGCTCTTGCACAGAAACAACTGCAAGATCTTCAGCAGTTATTATTTCTACATCTGCAGCAAGTTGGATATCTTTCACAAATAGACTAGAGTTTAGTTCCAAATCAGTAACATCAATAATTAAAGCGTCTGGAATAGTTGTTGGTTTACATTTAACTGTAATAGTATTTACAATTTGTACTAAAATACCGCCGGCTTGCACCCCTTCTGCTTCCCCTGTAACCCTTAATGGTACTTCTAATGAAATTTTTTCGTCTTCTTTTACTTTTTGGAAATCAATATGCATAATATTGTCATAGACAGGATGATATTGTACCTCTTTAACAAGAACAAATTGATTTTCATCTTTAACTGTAATCTCAAAAATAACTTGACCAGTTTTTAAAGCTTTATATAATTCTTTTTTATCAACAGAAAGTGAAATAGCATCCAATCCTGAGTGGTATAAAACAGCTGGTATCTGATCTTTAAGCCTTGTTCTTCTTGCAGAAGGCGAGCCTTTTCCGTCGCGAATTTTAACATTTAATTTTTCAAATTTACTCATTATTCTCTCCAAATAATTCACTAACTGATTCCCCGGTATGAATTCTATTAATTGTTTCTGCAAAAATGTTTGCAGAAGATACAATTGTTAATTTCTTAAATTGTTTTTCTTCTGGAATATTGACTGTATCTGAAAGAATAACTTTATCAATATCATCGCTAGATAGTTTTTTAATTGCATCTCCAGATAATACTCCATGTGTCGCAGCAACAACAACAGATAATGCTCCTTTTTTTCTCGCAACTTTTGCAGCATTACTCATTGTTCCTGCAGTATCAATTATGTCGTCTATAATCAAAACATGTTTTGATTCAATATCTCCAACAAGATAAGCAACTTCTGATTTGTTGTGCGCGCTTCTTCTTTTATCAATCACTGCAAATCCTATTCCTAATTGTTTAGCATATGATTGACTTAATTTGTTTGAACCAATATCTGGTGACAATACAACAACTTTATTATTATCATTAATATTATTAAAATGGGTTTCTATTTCAGTCATTAGAACCAAACTTCCATATAAATTATCAATTGGAATTCTTGAGAAGCCCTGTATTTGAGTTGAATGTAAATCCATCGTAATAATCCTATCAGCGCCAGCGGCAGTAATAATATCAATCATTACTTTAGCAGAAATTGGTACTCGTGGTTCATCTTTCCGATCTTGTCTTGCATAACCAAAATAAGGAATAACTACACTGACAGTTGCTGCACTTGCTCTTTTCGCAGCGTCTATAAGCAAAGCAAGTTCAATCATATGGTCTGCAGGAGGGTTTGTGCTTTGAACAATATACACATCATTACCTCTTAAATTTTCTCCGTACTTTACCCAAATCTCTCCATCACTAAATCTCTTAATGGACAGTTTCCCAAGATTGTTGTTAGCTTCTTTCGCAATTTTATTTGCTAAATCTTGGTTGCTTGAACCAGAAAATATTTTTTGTTTATATAATCCCATATATTTTTCTTTTATTTCTTTGTTGGGGAACAGGGACTCGAACCCCGACTGCATGGACCAAAACCATGTGTCCTGCCAATTAGACGATTCCCCAAATTAAATTTTTGGATTTGTAACGATTGTGGAGAAATGGAGACTGAAAAACTGATGCGCTTTTAGTGCATCTTGTTTGTTTGAGAATATTCCAAACACAGTCGAACCACTACCCGACAAACTGGCATATTGTGCCCCTAAATCCAAAATCTTTAATTTGATTTTGCCAATTTCTGGATGTGTTTTAAAAACGTACACCTCAAAATCATTGTAAAATAACTCTGAACTTAAATCATAATTCTTAAGTTCATCCAACATTCCGGCAAACTTAGTGTTGGTTTTGTCTTTTAACAAACACTTTTTATAAGCATTTTTTGTATCAATTTTTATATCGGGCATCACTAACAATATATAAACACCATTTAGGTTGCTTTCTACAGGTGATAAATCTCCACCTGTTCTTTCACCAACTTGTAAACCTCCATTAACAAAAAATGGAGAATCTGCGCTAATTTTTTTTGATAATTCAACTAATTCATCCTGGCTCATTTTTAAAGCAAACAATTCATTCATTCCCTTTAAAACAGCGGTTCCATTGCTTGAACTTCCTCCTAAACCAGCGCTTGTTGGAATATTTTTAACAAGATTAATTTTTATATTAGAAATATTAGGAAATTTTTCTTTTGTTGCTTCAAATGCTTGTATACATGTATTATTTTTTTTGTCTAACCAATCAACATTTGTTTCAAAAATAAAATCATCAGATTTTTCAATAGATATTTGATCATAAAAATCAATTTCTTGAAATATGGTGATTATATTATGAAGACTATCTTGTCTTTTATTTAAAATATGGAGGCCAAGATTAATTTTTGCATAGGAATTAATTTCCATCATCAATAGTCAAAATTGCTTGGGCCCCCCAACCATTAGACATATCAATAAATTGTAATCCATTTGTTGTTGTGCCTTTAATAGAAATACTATTTGTACTAATACCTAAAGCTTCCGATAAAGATTTTTTAATAGCATTTTTATGAAGAGAAATTTTTGGAGTATTTAGAACAATTGATGTATCAACGTTGATTATTTTTGTGTTTTCTGGCATTTTTTGAACCACTTTTTTTAATAGATCAATGCTAGAAATGTTTAAATATTCAGGAGTATTCGGAAAATGTTCTCCTATATCTCCTAAATTTAGTGCGCCCAATAAGGCATCAATAATTGAGTGTGTTAAAACGTCCCCGTCTGAATGCGCTTGAGAAGAAAATTCACATTTTATTCTATGTCCACCTACAACAAGACGATCTCCCTTGATGAGGGAATGAAAATCAACTCCTATACCGACTTTATTCATTTGATAATAATTGTTTAACTAGTTCTAAGTCTTTTTTCTCAGTGATTTTAATATTTTTATTAACACTATTAATCACTCTAATATTGTGTCCATTAGATTCTAACAAACTTGCTTCATCTGTGAAATGATCGAAGTCATTATTATAACAATTTTTTAGTGTTTTTAAACAAAATGCTTGTGGTGTTTGAGAAAGCCACATATTAGTACGATTCACAGTTTCAATTACTTTATCATCCTTGGTTTTTTTCAATGTTTCGTTAATTTTATCACCAACAATACAACCGCCGTTTTTCATACAATTTAATAATACATTTTCAATATCTTTTTTTTGGATTAGTGGACGCACTGCATCATGGATACAAACTTTATCATAAGAACTATTAATTCTTTCTATTGCATTATAAACAGACTGAGCTCTTGTGTTTCCTCCTTTGCATAAAAATATTGGTTTATTATTTTGATAAGATTTCAAATCTTCTTCTACCGAATTATATATTTCTTGTGCAACCACCAAATAAATAGAATCAATTGAATCCGAAGTATTAAATATGTCTAAAGAATATTGATAAACTTTTTTATTGAGAAGAATTTTGATTTGTTTATAGGAGCCATATCTTTCTCCTTTGCCCGCGGCAACTATAATACCAGCATTCATAATTTATATAATTAACATACAATCACCGTAACTGAGAAAGCCGTAATTTTTCTTTTTAGCTTCTTTATAGGCTAATTTAATAAAATCATGATCTGCAAAAGCTGCAACAAGCATTAAAAGCGTGCTTTCTGGTGAATGAAAATTTGTTATTAGTCCATTTACAATTTTAAAATCATATGGAGGATGAATAAACTTATTTGTCCATCCTTTTTTAGGAGAAATCTGAAATCCAGAAACATTGACAGTTTCTAATGCGCGGCACGTGGAAGTTCCAACTGCAAAAATTCGTCTTCTTTTTAATTTTGCTTCATTAATAGCTAAGGCGGTTTCAGGATTAACTTCAAAATATTCTGAATCCATATGATGTCTCTTTAAATCTTCAACTTGTACGGGCTTAAAAGTTCCTAAACCAATATGCAAAGTAATGGTATGTATTCTAACGCCTTTTTTTTGAAGCTGTTTTAATAGTTTATCAGTAAAATGTAGCCCAGCCGTAGGGGCTGCAACGGCTCCTCGTTTTTTTGCATACACAGTTTGATACCTTTCGCGATCGTTTGTTGTTGCATCTCTTTTAATATATGGTGGCAATGGAGGGTGTCCAATCCTGTCTAAAATATCGTCAAAATTTTCTTTTCCAAACTGAAATCGTACAACTCTCCCTCCAGAAACAGTGTTATCTATAACATCACAAAATAATTCTTTGGAAAGAATTAATTTATTTCCAATTCTTACTTTTCTAGCTGGCTTAACTAATACTTCCCATAGCCTATCTCCTAATTCTCTTAAAAGAAAAATTTCTACTTTTGCATCAGTTCTGTCTTTTGTTGCAAATAAACGGGCGGGAAATACTTTGGTATCATTAACAATAAGTAAATCATTTTTTTGAAAATAATCCACAATATTTACAAATTTTTTATGGGTTATCGTTTTATCTTCTCGATTTAAAACCATCATTTTAGCGTTTTCTCTTTTTCGGCTTGGTTTTTGTGCAATAAATTTTTTTGGTAACTGATATTTAAAATCAGCCAATTTATACTTCTTCTTGTCTTCAATCATTGAACAAATTCTCCTGTTTTTTTATATTAAATAATTTATAAGCTCGCTCTGTAGCTTTTCTCCCCCTTGAAGTTCTTTCAATAAATCCTTCTTTAATTAAATATGGCTCATAAACATCTTCTATGGTCTGTAAGTCCTCGTTAACAGAGATAGCTAAAGATTTTCCACCAGTTGGACCACCATTAAATTTTGAAATTAGATTTTTTAAAATTTTTCGATCCATTTCTTCGAGACCATTTTTATCAACACCAATATTATCTAATGATTCTATTGCTTGATTAATAGTGATTTTTTTGCTTTTTTGAACTTGGGCAAAATCTCTGACTCTTTTTAAGATTCTATTTGCAACTCGTGGAGTTCCACGCGATCTAAGAGCAATTTCATAAAGCGCATCTTCATTAATAGTAACATTCAAAATTTTTATGGTACGTTCTAACACTTGAAAGATTTCATTGGTTTTATAGTATTTTAAACGAAAAATTGCACCAAATCGATCTCGCATTGGAGTAGTAATTTTCCCAAGCCTAGTAGTTGCACCAACTAGTGTAAATGGTTCTAAATCAATTCTTATGGTCCTAGCATTGGGACCCGAATCAATTAAAATGTCTATACGATAATCTTCCATTGCAGAATATAAATATTCTTCAATAGTTGTATTAATTCTATGAATTTCATCAATAAAAAAAACATCTCTATTTTGTAGGTTAGTTAACATGCCTGATAAATCGCCTGGAATAGAGATAACGGGCCCAGAAGAACTATAAAACCCTTTTTTTAATTCCTTGGCAATAATATTTGCTAATGTAGTTTTTCCCAATCCTGGTGGTCCATAAAGAAGGATGTGGTCTAGTGCTTCATGTCTTTCTTCTGCGGCAATAATATATGTTTTAAGTGATTTAACTAAGGATTTTTGACCAATAAACTCATTAAAAGATTTTGGTCGAATTTGTTTCTCAAAACTGCGTTCTTCTTTGGATGCAATAACTATTTTTTCTTTATTTGACACTACCTGGTAAGATAATTAGAGAAACATGGTTATCCAAAAAATTATTTAAATATTTTTTTTAAGAATTTTCCTGTAATTGAATTTTTATTTTTTAAAATTTCTTTTGGAGAGCCTTGTGCTACAATCTGACCACCCTTTTCTCCTCCCTCGGGGCCTAAATCAATAATCCAGTCTGCGCATTTAATCACATCAAGGTTGTGCTCAATAACAATAACTGTATTGCCGTTTGAAACTAATTTTTGCAACACAGATAATAACATTTTTATATCATCAACATGTAAGCCGGTGGTTGGTTCATCTAAAAAATAAATGGTATTTTTTGTCGTAGTTTTTGACAACTCAGTGGACAATTTAACCCTTTGTGCTTCTCCACCCGATAGTGTTGTGGCTTGTTGTCCCAGTGTGATATAACCAAGACCAACATTAAACAAGGTGTCTAATCGTTTTTTTATTGGAAATACATTTTTAAAAAACCCTCTAGCTTCTTCAACAGATAGAGACAACACTTCGGTAATATTTAAACCTTTAAATTTAATTTCCAAAGTTTCTTCATTGTATCTCTTTCCACCGCAATTTTCACAAGTAACATAGACATCAGGTAAAAAGTTCATTTCTATTTTTTTAATTCCGGCTCCTTCGCAAGTTTCACATCGGCCTCCTTTAACATTAAAAGAAAATCTACCCGGTTTATATCCTTTAATTTTAGAAGCTCTTGTTTGTGAAAATAATTCTCTTATATAGGTAAAAACACCAGTATAGGTCGCAGGATTTGATCGAGGGGTTTTACCAATGGGTTTTTGATCAACATTAACAACTCTTTCAATACGATCAGTTCTAAGAAGGGTTTTAAATGGAAGCATTTCTTTAACACTAAAATTTATAAGATTAGATAGTGCAGGATAGAGTGTTTGATTAATTAAAGAACTTTTTCCGCTTCCAGATACGCCTGTAATGGCTATAAACCTATTATAAGGAAAACTAACATCAATATTTTTTAGATTGTTTCCTTGTGCTCCTTTTATTGTAAAATGATCATATGTCATAGTTCTAAATTCTGGTATTTTAATATATTTTTTTCCAGATATATATTGACCGGTTAGTGTATTGTTTTTTGATATTATTTCATCTAATGTTCCAGAAAATACTATTTTGCCACCATGTTTGCCTGCTTTTGGGCCCATATCAATAATTTGGTCTGCTGCTTTAATAGTGCTTAAATCGTGCTCAACAATAATAACTGTATTGCCTATTTCTACTAAAGATTTAAGCGTTTTTAAAAGTCGATTATTGTCTCTTGGATGTAAACCAATAGAAGGTTCATCTAATACATATAATACCCCCGTTAATTGTGATCCAACTTGAGAAGCAAGTCGTATTCGTTGAGCTTCTCCACCTGATAAGGTTCGAGAAGCTCTATCCAAAGTTAAATAACCAAGTCCAACATTTATTAAAAATGTTAGTCGTTTTTTTATTTCTTGTAGAATACCATTTGCAATTTCTTGATCACTTTTTGAAATAGAAATATCATTAAAAAATTTGAGTGTTTCTTCTATATTTTTTGTACATAAGTTCCCAATATTGCTACTACTAACTGTGACATTTAGTGATGATTTTTTTAATCTTTTTCCTGCACAACTATCACATTTTCTAGTGCTCATAAAACCTTCAATCCATTTTCTTATACCAAAAGAACGGGTTTGTTTATAGCGGCGCTGAAGTTCAGGAATTATTCCTTCCCACTTGCCACTATAGGTACCGGACCATTTTTTATTTTTAAGACTAATATCAATGCTTTGTCCTTTCAGTCCATACAAAATAATTGTTCTAATTTCCTTGCTCAGCTTGTTCCATGGAGACGAAAAAGATAAAGGATAAATTCCGCTAAGTGCTCTTAGTTTAGCGCCGTGCCATCCTTTGGGTTGACTTCCGATAGGTACAATTGCTTCTTGTATTAGTGATTTTTTTATATCTGGAATAACAAGATTAGGGTCAACTTCCGTTATGTAGCCCAAGCCGTCACATTGATTACAAGCACCGTATGGAGAGTTAAACGAAAACATACGGGGAGCAAGGTCGGATAAGCTAACATACGGATGATATGGGCAAGCAAAGTGTTCACTAAACATAACTTCTTTTTCTCCTTCAATATTGATAATACAAATTCCCTCACCCATTTTTAATGATAGTTCAACAGATTCCAATAATCTAGATTTAATATCTTCATGAATTACAACGCGATCGATAACAGCATCAATATTATGGGTTTTATTTTTTTCAAGATTTTGTTCTTTTCTTAATGGCACAATTTTTTTATCAATTCTTGCTCTTAAAAATCCTTTTTTCTTTATATCGTCTAAGACTCCTTTATGTTGTCCTTTTCTTCCCTGAATGATTGGAGAAAGTATATAAGCTTTTTTATTAGAATTAATTGTTAAAATTTGATCCACAATTTGTTCTGGGCTTTGTTTATCAATTGGTTGTTTACACTCCCAGCAATGTGGCTTCCCAATGCTAGCATAAAGAAGTCGTAAATAATCATGAATTTCAGTAATGGTTCCAACTGTTGATCGCGGATTGCGTGAACCTGTTTTTTGTTGAATAGAAATAGCAGGTGAAAGTCCTTTAATAACATCAACATCGGGTTTTTCCATTAAATCCAAAAACTGTCGAGCATATGCCGAAAGAGACTCAACATATCTTCTCTGTCCTTCAGCATAGATAGTGTCAAACGCTAACGAAGATTTTCCCGAACCAGAAGGCCCTGTAATTACAATCAATTTGTTTTTTTTAATATCAACACTAACATTTTTTAGATTATGCTGTCTTGCGCCTTTAATTGATAAAATATTTTTCATATTATAAAATTCATATTATAAAAAGAGTTAACCTTCAATTTAGTTAAATCTGGACATCATTCAAAAAAGGATTTATGTTTGTATATAATGTATACATTAAAGAACAAGCTTCTAGTTTCAATGCCAAATATGACAGATCCTTATTTTGCAAAAAGTGTTATTTTTATTTGCGAATATAATGATGATGGTGCAGTAGGATTTATCATTAATAAGCCTGTCAGTACAATGAAAATTATCCGTTCAGGTATAAAAGATAAATTTTTTAAAGATTTACTTTCTCAATCAAACAAAATCTATTTTGGTGGTCCTGTTTCTATTCATGAAGCATGGATGCTTAGCGCTAAAAATACAAAAAATATATCGTTTGATATGTCAGTAAAAACCAAATTATCTAATGATTTAGAATTAATTAAAAAAATCTTATTTGAAGAAAAAGAACTAGATAATACAAAACTTATTTTTGGTCATTCTGCTTGGGACAAAAATCAATTAGATAATGAAATTAAAAATGGAGACTGGTTAATACATGATACTTCAAAAATAATTTTTGATAAAAACCCAAAAACGCTTTGGACAAAATTAATTAAATCGGTTGGTTTTGATAAATTCAAAATAACAGGTATTGGCGGCATATCATGAGTAGAAAAGCTAATAAGTTCAATAACGGATTATTGTTAATGATAAATGGTTGGGGACTTATTAAAAAGGGGTTGGAATTTATTAAAAAAGACCTTTTTAGTCGTCGTAAAAAATAAAATAAGTATTATATTCTCTCCATGAAATTAAATTGTGGATTTATAGGACTTCCCAACGTTGGGAAATCAACCTTATTTAATGCTCTTAGCAATAATAGCGTTGCTGCAGAAAATTACCCCTTTTGTACAATTGAACCCAATGTTGGCGTTGTAGAGGTTCCAGATGAAAGATTAAAAATTCTATCAAAAATTTTTGTAGCACAAAAAACAACCTATAATACTATTGAATTTATTGATATTGCAGGGTTGGTAAAAAATGCACACCAAGGAGAAGGGTTGGGAAATCAATTTTTATCACAAATTAGATCTGTAAAGGTTGTTGTACAGGTTATTCGTTTTTTTGAAGACAAAAGCGTTGCACACGTTGAAAATAGGATCTCCCCAGTAGATGATATGGAAATTATTAATACTGAATTATTGCTTGCTGACATAAAAACCGTTGAAAAGAGTTTGAAAAAAAATGAAAAATTAATTAAAGCACGCAAACCAGAAGGAAGGGTGGCTAGCATAGTTTTAAATAATTTGCTGGAACATCTAAATAAAGGTTTTTCTTGCAAGTCTTTTCAAAGAAATAGCAAGGAAAATGGTGTTATAAAAAATTTATTTCTTTTAACAGATAAACCAATGCTTTGCGTAGCAAACACTGGTGAAAATAACATAACAATAAACCAAATTAAAAATGATTTTGTTTTGCAGGGACTTCTACCTCCTGCTTTTATAACAATTAATGGAAAGCTAGAATCAGAAATAACAGATTTAAACAAAGAAGAAAGGCAATTAATGCTCAACGAACATGGTTTGAACGAACCTGGGTTAAATAGCCTTATTAAAGAATCATATAAGGCTCTTGATCTTCAAACTTTTTTTACTTGTAACGAAAAAGAAGTCAGGGCTTGGACAGTTGCTAAAGGAGCGTCGGCCGTAGATGCTGCAAAAGAAGTTCATACTGATTTTGCAAAAAAATTTATCAAAGCTGAAATATATAATTTTGATGATGCTATAAAACATAAAAACAATATAAAAGACTTAAAAACATTGGGGTTGGTTAAAATTGTTGGTAAAGATTATATTATGCAAGAAGGAGATATTGCATACTTTATTAAAGGACAGTGACAACCGTGGTTGATAAAAAAATTCGTATTAAAATTGGGGTAATAGGTGCTGGACACCTTGGTAGGCACCATATCAAACATCTTTATTCTCATCCTTCTGTTAATTTTGTTGGATTTTTTGATCCAAACAAAGAGGTGGCTAAAAAAATAAGTGAAAAGTTTTCAGTTAAAAGCTTCGAAAACGTTGGAGACTTAATTAGCTCTTCAGATGGGTTGCACATTGTAACGCCAACAAACCTACATCATAGCATTGCTATGGATTGCCTTAAAAAAAATAAAGATATTTTTATTGAAAAACCTATCGCTAGTAATATAGAAGAAGCAGAAGAAATAGTGAGTCTTTCTAAAAAAAATAAAAACATTGTCCAGGTAGGACACATTGAAAGGTTTAACCCTACAATCAATCGATTAAAAACAATAATTAAAAATCCACATTTTATAGAAATTGAAAGGCTGGCCCCTTTCCAAAGCAGGGGAACTGAAGTTCCTGTGGTGTTAGATTTAATGGTTCATGATATTGATTTGGTTTTGTCTATGGTCGATAGCAATATAAAACAAATTCAAGCAAGTGGAGCAATAATGATGGGAACAAAAGTAGATGTTGCTCATGCAAGAATTGAGTTTTATAATGGGGTCATTGCAAACCTTAAATCAAGTAGAATTGCACAAAACTATGTTAGAAAAATTAGAACATATGAAAAAAATCTTTATACTATTACGGACCTAATGATTCCACAAATTGAAACTTATAACATTGATACTTCTTCTAGCTTGTCTTCAGCCGGCATTCTTGGAACAACGGCAAGCCTAACCGAAAAAGAGGTGGAAACAGCAGACGGAATAAAAAAAATATACTATGATAAAATTATACCAGAAAAAAAAGATGCTTTATTAGAAGAAATAAATAATTTTATTGATTGTATTCATACAAGAAGTGTACCCGTTGTAGATGGCACAAAAGGCTTAAAAGCCTTAGGGGTTGCCTTGGAAATTGAAGAAAAAATTACTAAAAATGGTTAACAATAAAATAGTTGTTATTGCCGGAGAAGACTCGGGGGACTTGCATGGATCAAAATTGATTACACAGATGAAAAATATTAATCCAAATCTTTCTTTTTATGGAATCGGTGGGGACAGAATGGTTCAAGCTGGACTTAATAAAATTGAACACATTAAAAACCTAAATGTAATTGGTTTGTTTGAGGTGCTAAAACATTACCCCAGAATAAAAAGAATATTTAACAAAACAGTACAATTTATCAACAAACTTAAGCCTGATAAGGTAATATTAATTGATTATCCGGGGTTCAATATTCGGCTTGCAAAAAAAATGAAAAAACTAGGGGTTCCTGTTTCTTATTTTATTCTACCTCAAGTTTGGGCCTGGAACAGTTCTAGGGCAAAAGATTTACAACAAGCTTGTAAACAATTAGTTAGTATTATTCCTTTTGAAAAAAAATGGTTTAACGATCGACAAATTGATGTTCATTTTGTTGGACATCCGCTTATATCTATTCTAAAACAAAAATTTGATTCTGATTTTCTACACAAAAGATATAATATTAATCAGGATAAAAAAATTGTTGCCTTATTGCCTGGCAGCAGAACATCAGAGGTAAAAAAACATTGGCCTATTTTTTTGAAAACAATTAGGGCCTTTAATGCCTCTTCAAAACACAAAATACAACCCGTTCTTATTCAAGCGCCAAATATTAAAATTAAAAATATACCAGAAGGCTTAATAGTGGTTGATAAAAATCATTATGAGGCGCTATCGTGTGCAGATGCAGCAATTGTATGTTCGGGAACCGCTACCCTTGAAACTGCATTATTAAATTGTCCCATGGTAGTTTGTTATAAGCTGTCTTCTTTAACTTGGTTTTTTGCAAAAAAAATGTCTTTAGTAAAACATTTGTCTTTAGTAAACCTAATTACAGAAAAAGAAGCTGTAAAAGAATTATTACAAAAAAACATGACAGCAACAAATATTATTAATGAAATAAATTATTTGTTTTCAAATGAAGGGAAGTCCGCCTGGGCAAAAAATTATAATCTTCTTATTGAAAAAATGAAATCAGAAACAAAAAATCCATATCACAATGCAGCAAAACACATTTTACAGTAAACTTCTTTTGTCTATAAAAACCATTTTTCTTTGGACAACGGTTAAACTGCTATACGGCTTCAACAAGTTTACCGTTGAAGGTGAAAACAATATCAATGCTTTAATCAAAAACAATCAATCGTTCATCTTGGTTTCTTGGCATGGAAAAATTTTAACTATTTTTCATTATTTTGCTAATAAAAACTACATTGGATTAGCAAGCATAAACAAGGATGCCGAATTAATTGTTAGGGTTGGAGAGTTGATGGGGTATTCGTTTGTAAGGGGGTCTAGTTCTAGAGGAGGATCGGGTGCATACAGTGACATGATTAGGCGTTTAAAACTTCCGTCTACTAAAATTATCATTACCCCAGATGGCCCTCAAGGACCAGAACATATTCCAAAACCTGGTGCTGTTAGACTAGCACAAAAAACCGGTGTTCCAATAATTCCTGTTATTGGTCATGCAAAAAGAAGTTGGGTGTTTAAAAATTGGCATAATTTTTATTTAAGCAAGCCTTTTAGTCCAATCAAGTTGGTTGTTGGAGAACCAATATACTTCCAACCGGAACAAAGTTTAAAAGATTGTATAAAAATACTTAAAGAGAAAATAAATTTTATTGATAAAATTGCATCCCAACATGAATAATTTTTATTATGGGCTTAAGGTTAGGGTTTTAATTGTTTTTTTAGTTTTATTCCCAATACATGTTTTTTTAATAAGAATAAAAAATTTTTTATATGACTACAATTTTTGGAAGCCAAAAAAATCAAAAGCCAAAGTTATTAGCGTCGGAAATCTTTCGTTGGGTGGCGCTGGGAAAACGCCTTTTACCATTGCTTTATCAAAGTTTTTAATTTCAAAAAATTATTCCGTGGGCATTGTTGTTACAGGACATGGAAGAAATAATAATAATTTTTTCTTCGGTCAAAGCTTCCTGATGGAAAACCAGTCATGGGAGGATGCAGGAGATGAAACTGTTTTGTTAAAAAATAATTTAAACGATGTGCCTATCTATGTTTCTTGGCGGAAAAAAAACAAGGTACATGGAGTAAATTATCTTTCTGAGAAGAACAATTGTGATATAGTAATATTAGACGATGCTTTTCAGCATCGTAAAATTTATAGAGACCTTGATATTGTATTAATTTCTTCTGATGATCTCACAAATTCGCAAAAAATATTTCCATATGGCCTATTGCGTGAACCCATTTTAGGGCTTAAAAGAGCTGATATGATCATAGAAACAAAAAGAAATCTGTTTAATGAAGACAACAGAAATCAAAATCGGTTTATTCTTCATTGGGAATTCAATGATTGTCTTTTGATGCCTAATGACGAAACGTGTGCAATAAGCGTTTTAGAAAAATACAACAATATTTTATCTTTGTGTGCAATTGGAAACCCTAAAAGCTTTAAAAAAACACTAGAACTCTTAAAAATAACCCCTAAAAAATCTTTAGTATATCCAGATCATTATCCGTTTAAAAAAAGAGATATCTATAAGATTAATCAATTTATAAATAAAAATGCTGTGGATGCTATTTTGTGCACAGAAAAAGACCTAATTAAACTAAAACAATATAAAAAAATGATTAAAATTCCAGTTTGGGCTATAACCATTAATTATTGTTTAAATTCAGAAATTGAAAAAGAAATTTTATCAAAAATAAAGGAAGTTTTCTAGTTTATTGACATTCCCTTTGTTATAAGCTAAGTTTTTACAAATTTAACTGGTTAGGAGGAGTTTAAATGGTAGAATTATTTTTAGACGGTGGACCCTTTATGTACCCTATTTTATTGCTATTGCTTGGAGGTTTGGCTTTAGTGGTTGAGCGTTTTCGTTCTTTATCACAATCACAGGCTAATTCTGATGAGTTTATGAAAGACCTATCAAAGGCAGTAAAAACTGGTGGGTCAAAAGGCGGAATGGCTGTTTGTAAAGGACACGACGGTCCTGTTTCAAACATCTGTAAGGCGGGTTTAGACAAAGCCGGTAAAGGAGCTGATCGGGTAGAAAAGGCAATTGAAAATGCAGGGTCTCTTGAAATGGCTTTTCTTGAAAAAAATATGGGTTGGTTAACTGCAATTGTTGCAATAGCGCCAATGATGGGATTTACTGGTACTGTATGGGGAATGATTGGTGCTTTTGAAGCAATTGAAGCAGCAAACGATATTTCTCCAGCTGTTGTTGCTGGCGGTATTTCACAAGCCTTGCTAACCACTGCTTTTGGTTTAGTTGTTGCTATGATAATCCAAATTTGTCAAAACTTTTTTTCTTCTCAAATTGATGAAATGGTTTTAGACATGGAAGAAAAGTCAATCGAACTAACGGACCTTCTTAGAAGCGCAAAATAAAAAATGGCTCTTAGAGAAAGAAAGACCAGGGTGGGAGCTATCCCTGAGAGCGGAATGGCAGACATCGCATTCTTACTTTTAATTTTCTTTTTGGTAACCACCACAATCGACACGGACAAAGGCATTGGAATTATTCTGCCAGCAGAAGGACAAGAGATTGAAATTAATAAAAAGAATATTCTTAATTTGCTTATTAGTTCCTCTGGAAATGTTCTTTTGGGTGGAGAAGCAATTGCCATAAATCAAATAGATGATAGGGTCAAAGAAGAAATAAGAAAAAATGACAAACTTATTATTTCGGTCAAGGCACATGAAAAAGCACAATATGACGTATATATTGCGGTTTTAGATCAATTAAAAAAAGCTAAGGCTACACGTATATCAATAGCAGAAACAGAATGAAATTTAAAAGAAAATCAAAGATAGAGTCAAAGATAGCCACTTCTTCCATGCCGGATATTATCTTCATGCTTCTTATCTTTTTTATGGTTACAACCGTATTAAGAGAATATTCTGGTTTACAAATTTCGCTTCCCAAAGCAGAACGTATTGAAAAATTAAAATCAAAAAGACATACTGCACACATTTGGGTGTCCAAAGACGGATTAATCTCTGTTGAAGACAAATTGTTTAAGAGCGATGCTATTCGTCATGTTATGTACGAAAAAAGAGCTTCAGACCCCCAACTAACTGTTTCATTAAAAGCAGATTTGGCTGTAAGAATGGAGGTTATCTCGAGCATACATAACGAACTAAGAAAGGCCGATGCTCTTAGATTGAACTATTCTACAAAAGTAAAGGCTCCGACCCAATGAACAAAATAAATCCTATTTCCTTTATTGTAAGACTTGTTCTAAACCGCGCAAACCTCAACGACGGTACTTTAAAAGAACAATACTCAACGGTTACAAGAATTGGTGCGGTGTTGGCTTGTCTTCTTGGTTTGTTAAGTTTTTATGGATTACAACGATTTGAACCCGATATTGATATTGAAAGTGAAAGACAAATTATTATCGAAAACATCGATATTCCTGAAACACAACAATTTGAAACTCCTCCTCCGCCTGCAAGGCCTTCTATTCCAATTGCGTCGGAAGACGAAGACTTAGCAGAGGATTTAACAATTGAGGAAACAGATTTAGATAATTTTGATGCGTGGGACGCTCCACCGCCCCCACCTTCTGGACCACAATTTAAATTTATTCCATACGATGACCCTCCTCGTCCAATTACACCAATCAAACCCGTATATCCAGACATTGCTCAAGAGGCAGGGATTGAAGGACAGGTGTTAATTCAGTGTTTTATTGATAAAACTGGAAGGGTCAAAGAAACTATTGTAATCAAAGGCGTTCCAAATACTGGGCTAAACGAATCTGCAGTTGCTGCTCTTAGAAAAACAAGATTTAGACCCGCTAGACAGCGTGAAAACCCAGTGGGAGTATGGGTTACTATTCCAATTAATTTTAAACTCCAAAACTAAAAAGACTGACATTGTTCGGTTAATGTTTTTTTCTTCTTGAAAAGCGTGTTCAAAATACTATTCACAGCATTTTTATTAAAAACTTTATAGTTGAGATTTAATAAATTCCCTATTAAGCCTAGCAATATTTTCTTGTGAAATTTCTTTAGGACATTCAGCTGAACAAGCTCCGGTGTTTGTGCAAGCCCCAAACCCTTCTTCGTCCATTGTGGCCACCATTTTTTGAACCCTCTCTTTTTTGTCAGGTTCTCCTTGTGGCAACAAAGCAAGGTGTGAAACTTTGGCTGCTGTAAACAACATTGCTGAAGAATTTTTACAAGCAGCAACGCATGCCCCACAACCAATACAGGCCGCAGAAAGAAAGGCTTCATCAGCGTTTGCTTTTTCAACAATGGTCGAGTTAGCTTCTTCTGCGTCTCCGGTATCAACAGGAACAAATCCTCCTGCATAAATAATGCGGTCAAAAGAAGTTCTATCAATTGACAGGTCTTTAACAATTTTAAATGAGCTTGCCCTGAAGGGTTCCAAAACAATTTCGTTTTCACTATTAAAAAATCTCATATAAAGCTGACAAACCGTTGTAGCTTTTTGGGGTCCGTGGGGCTGTCCATTAATCATAAAACCACAGGAACCACAGATTCCCTCGCGACAATCGTGGTCAAAAGCTACCGGATCTAGTTTTTGCTTAATAAGTTTGTTGTTTAAAACGTCTAACATTTCTAAAAAGGAGATTTCTGGGTCTATATCCTGAAGCCGATAGGTTTTAAACATGCCTTTCTTTGTGTTCTTTTCTTGTCTCCAAACTTTTAAGTTAATATTCATTATTTATAGCTTCTTGTTTTTAGCTTAACGTTTTTATACTCTAAACCCTCTTTAAATAGTTTTGGTTTTCCGTCTTTGTTGTGTTGCCATGCCGCAACATACATAAATTCTATGTCGTTTCTTTTTGCTTCATTTTCTTTTGTTTGAAATTCTTCCCTAAAGTGTCCGCCACAAGATTCTTTTCTCTCTAGCGCATCAAGGGCCATAAGCTCTGCTAATTCAATAAAGTCTTTGAGTCTTAGGGCTTTTTCTAGCTCTTGGTTAAAATCTTCCTTAGAGCCAGGAATTAATAATTTTGTCCAAAATTTTTCTTTTATTTTTGGGATATCTTCAAGCGCTTTTCGCAGTTTTTCGCTATTTCTAGACATTCCTACTTTATCCCAAACAATTTTTCCTAATTCTTTATGAATTTCATCAACAACAAGGGTTCCTTTTATATTCATAATTTTTTCAATTTCTTGTTTTGTGTTATGTACTACACTTTCAAACGCTGATTGATTAATTTTGTTTAAAGAACTGGGGGTTTCTTTTGAAAGATAGTCGGTTATTGTATGAGGGACAATAAAATACCCGTCTGCAAGTGCTTGCATTAGCGCGCTTGCTCCTAAGCGGTTTGCGCCGTGATCAGAAAAGTTGCTTTCCCCTATTGAAAACAGGCCTGGAATGGTGGTCATTAAATTATAATCAACCCAAAGCCCTCCCATTGTATAGTGAACTGCTGGATAAATTTTCATTGGGGTTACATATGGGTCTTCATCGGTTATTTTTTGATACATGTCAAACAAGTTTCCATATTTTTCTTGAACATACTGTTTCCCTTTGTCTTGAATAACGCGCTTAAAGTCTAAATATACGGCAATGCCAGTTTTTCCAACGCCCTGCCCGTTGTCACAAACCTCTTTTGTTCTTCGGCTGGCAACGTCTCTAGGAACGAGATTTCCAAATGCAGGATAAATTCTTTCTAGGTAGTAGTCTCTTTCGTTTTCTGGTATATTGTTTGGTTTTCTTAAATCATTTTTCTTTTTTGGAACCCAAACCCTTCCATCGTTTCTTAGGCTTTCGCTCATTAAGGTAAGCTTTGACTGAAAATTATTTTTTACAGGAATGCAGGTGGGATGAATTTGCGTAAAACTGGGGTTTGCAAACAGTGCTCCTTTTCTGTGGGCCCTCCAGTTTGCAGTAACGTTGCTTGCCATAGCATTGGTAGACAAATAATATACATTTGAATAGCCTCCAGTAGCTAAAATAACCGCATCGGCATAATGGGAACAAATTTTTCCATTTAAAAGATTTCTTGTAACAACGCCTTTGGCCTTTCCATCAACCACAACAACGTCTAGCATGTCGTGTCTCGGGAAAAAACACACTTTTCCTTTGCTAAGCTGTCTGCTTAGAGCTGAATATGCTCCAAGAAGGAGTTGTTGTCCTGTTTGTCCCCTTGCATAAAACGTACGAGAAACCTGAACCCCCCCAAAAGACCTATTGTCTAAAAGCCCTCCATATTCTCTAGCAAAAGGAACGCCTTGCGCAACACATTGATCAATGATGTTTGCACTAAGTTCTGCAAGCCTATAAACATTTTCTTCTCTAGACCTAAAGTCTCCGCCTTTTATGGTATCATAAAAAAGTCGCATGATGCTGTCTCCGTCGTTTTTATAGTTTTTTGCAGCATTAATTCCTCCCTGGGCAGCAATGCTGTGAGCCCTTCTTGGAGATTCATGATAAGAAAAAGCCTCTACATTAAATCCTTTTTCAGCAAGCGTTGCGGCAGCAGAGGCTCCTGCAAGCCCTGTTCCAATGATAATAATTTTATATTTGTTTGCTTTTTCTTCTGAGAGCGTGCCTAAGTCTTCTTTGTGGTTAGACCATTTCTTGTGAAGGGGCCCTGAGGGAACTTTGGGGTCTAAAATAAAATCATTCATGGGAGGGTCACCGGATTGTAAACAAAGCCAAACCAAAGAGGAATTGAAATAAAACCAAGGGGAATCCAAAACCAAAAAAGAGATGCTATTGATAAGTAGGTTTTTTCATATTTGGTTCCTTTAATGCCAAGCGTTTGCCCAGCAGAAGCAAAACCATGTTTTAGGTGGTACCCTAACAACGCAATTGCAACAAGATAGAAAATAGAAAATATCGGGTTTCCAAACCCAACTTCGCTTCCTAAAACAACTCGATAATAAGATTCAACGCTTTCAAAATTAAATCTGTACCAAAATGTAGACCAATGTGTTACCAAAAAAATAAAAACAAAGCTCCCGGTAAATACGGCATATCGGGCAGACTGTGGGGTATTTTCTTTGCTATAAGACGTTCTTTTTTGTTTTGCTTGTCTGTTTTTATACCATAATAAAATTCCAGTATAGGCGTGGCTAAGAACAAAAAGGAGCAGGAAGAACTCTGTAATTCTTACAAAATATATTACTATTGGCCCCTTTAGCTTGTCAACATAGCCGTTAAAAGCCTCTTCTCCAACAAACAAAAAAAGGTTTCCAAGCAGGTGGAAGGCCATAAAAAAAGACAACAAAAGACCTGTAATTGCCATTAAAATTTTTCTTCCAATTGAAGATGTTAATATTTGAAATATGGACATAAATTTGTTGGTGCTAATGCTGATTTTATAACCTATTTTAATAAAGAGAAAGACAAAAACATGGATATTGTTGGTAAAATAGCAGGGGGACACAAAGAAACCGTTGAGTCTGCGCGAAACATTCTAAGGGACGGTGGAAATGCTTTTGACGCAGCTGTTGCAGGGGTTTTTTCTTCTCTCGTTTGCGAATATCTATATACAAGCGCCGCTGGAGGCGGTGCAATGCTTGTGTGTAAAAACAATATCTCTCCTGTTTTGGTTGATTTTTTCGTAGAAACCCCAAAAATAAAAAAAGATCGCGTTTCTGACTTTGAAAAAATTGTTGCAGACTTTGGGGGTACAAAACAAGAATTTCATATAGGGTGGGGAGCGGTTGGGGTTCCCGGTCTTTTGCCCGGACTAATTCACATACACAAAAGGTTTGGGGTTCTTCCTTTTAGGGTTTTGGTTGAACAGGCTATTGAGATAGGGAAAAACGGGGCAAAGATTTCCAAAAACCAAGAATATCTAACAAGGGTTTTGCGCCCTGTTATATCAAGCTCCGAAGAAATAAAAAAACTATTTTTGAAAGACGGAAAATTTTTAAAATATGGTGATAAGTTTTATAATAAAAAATTTTCTTCTTTTTTAAGCCATTTTTTATATGAAGACCCAGAAACATTTTATATAAATGAAGTTTGTCCTCTTTTTTATGGCGCTCTTTCTGAGGGAGGCATAATCAGCCTTTCAGACCTACAAAACTATCAAACAAAAGAGCGAAAACCGTTATCAAAACAATATAAACAATATACAGTTTTTACAAACCCTGCGCCCTCCACGGGGGGACAAACAATTTTTGCTGGGCTAGATGCTCTTGTTAATAAAAAAACTGTGGGGCCTCACGAAATTGAAAGCGCCCTAATTGCTGCAAACAAGAAGAACAACAGGGGGGCTAGCAAAATAGGATCAACAACACACCTAAGCATTATAGACAAAGAAAACAATGTCGCCTCTGTAACCACCACAAACGGGGTGGGTTGTGGCAGAACGGTCCCTGGAACAGGAATTATGCCAAACAACATGTTGGGAGAAAAGCACTTAAACCCGGGGGGGTTTCATACATGGAAAAAACAGAGTAGAATTCCTAGCAATATTGCCCCTACAGCTCTTTTCAAAGAAAACGCTCTCGTTGTTGCTCTTGGCTCTGCGGGAAGCAGCAGAATTGTTTCTGCAACCTTGTGCACTCTGTCAAATCTTGTTAACAACAAAATGGATCTCGCCTCCGCCATCAAAAGCCCACGCATACACCTAGAAGGTGACACCCTTCATCATGAACCCCTTGATGTGAGCGGGGTTTCTCCGAGCTTTAAAACAAAAAAGGTTGTTTCTTGGAAAGAAAAAAATATGTATTTCGGAGGGGTTAATGCGGTGGGAGTGGGCCTGTCTTTTGGTGATGACAGGAGAAACGGATACAGTTGTTAGCTTAAGAGCCAGGAAAAAAGCTTTTTTGTTTCTTTTCTTTGTTTAATTAATTCTGGGTGCCATTGAACGCCAATAAAGTTTTTTTGGTTCTCAATTTCAATTGCTTCGACAACGCCGTCTGAAGAGCGTGCAACCGGAACTATGTTGTCTCCAAGCCTGTTTACGCATTGGTGGTGTGTGCTAGCAACAGAAGCCGACTCAACCCCAAGAATATTAAAGAGTTTGCTTGCTTTTTCTATTTTTACTTCATGAACGCTATATTCTCCGTTGAAGGTGCCGTGGTCTATGGCACCAGGAATTAGTGTTGGAATGTCTTCGGTAAGGGTGCCTCCAAAAATAGTGTTAATGTGTTGTAGTCCTGCACAAACCGCCAAAACCTTTTTGCCCTGTTTTAGTGTTTCTAAAAAAACTTCTCGATCAAAAAATTCTCTTTCTTTTGACATTTGGTCTTTATCTATTAGTTCTGGGTTTGTGCTCCCATAAACATCTGCGGGAACATCTGGGCCCCCAACCATTAAAAGGCCATGAAGGTGCTCAACAATGTTGGAGATGTGTTCTTCCTTGTTTGGGTAATTTAACGTTACTGGACATCCCCCCGAATTCCAAACAGTTAAATAATAATCCTCTTTTGTTGCATTCCAGAAAGACCCATTTCTTTCTATGTGGTAGGGGTTAATGCCTATTAGGGGTTTTTTCATTTATGTTTTCCCCTTTTCTAAAATTTGTATTCGTTTAATTTGGGAACTTTCTTTTTCAGGTCTTGAAAGGTTCCTTTATATTTCTTTTTGTTGTACTGAACCTCCCAATCTCCAGACGGTTCTCCCTCTTCAAAAAACCCTTTTACTATTGGATTTTTTCTTGGAGCAACATAGTTCCATTCTCCGTTTTTTTTGCCATCTAAATACAATCCAACCCCATAAAAACGAGAGGCAAAGTCTATGTCTGGGCCCTCTATCCATTTTCCTTGTTTTGCGTTGTTTTTATATGTTCCTTCTCCAGTTCTTCTTCCGTTTTTCTTGTAGTGTGACCAAAGACCTTCCTTTTTCCCAAATTCGTAGGCTCCGCTTTGTTTTCTTTCTAAAGAGCCCTCGGCTGAGGCATAATATTCTTCCCAGTCTCCTGTTTGGGTGCCGTTATTATATCTTCCTTTTCCACGAATTTCTGCATAAGGAGAAAGATTGTAAAACTTTCCTTCTAGCGTTCCGGCAACATAGTTTTCTTCCCATTTCTTATCTTTTCCTTTGTCGTACCAAGTCCATTTTCCTTCTTTTTTGCCATCAACATACTCTCCTTCGCTTACTAAAACCTCGTTGGCATTCCAACTTTTCCACGTGCTAGCCCTTTTCCAGTTTTCGTAGTCACCGGCCCTAGTCACGGCCCTAGTGTTAAGGTCCCACTCTCTCCATCTTCCTGCGCCACTTTCAAACACTATTTCTCCCGATTTTCTTATTCTGTTTTCACTGTCTCTTCCCCATTGGATCCAAATTCCAACAGGGTTTCCATTTTCATAATTAATGTATTCTAATCTTTTGTTGTTTTCTCTGGCCCCAGGAAAAACATAGGTAACTTGTTCGCCGTCTGGGGTTCCCTTGATATAGCTTGCTTTCTTTTGGGTTCCTTTTTTTGTGTCAATTTCAATCCATTCTCCATCTTTTATTCCTTTTTTATAGGTTCCTAAAATCTCCCCATATTTATCAACAAGCAACCCAGAATAAAGATTGTTTGAGTCTTTTTTGTATGCCAAACCCTCCTTAACAACAATTTCATTTTCGTAAAGCTCGCTTGAACAGGAAAAAATTGTTGCAGACAATAAAAGTAAAAATAATTTTTTCATGTTATCTCCTTGATTTCTAGAAATTCGTAACTTCTAATGTAAAAATTATGCGTGTTAAGAAAAAGATTTACTTTTTCTCTCAACAAAAAACTGATGGCACAAAATCGATGTCGGATGTCTTAGGGGGGAAGGGGAAAAATATGGCAGAAATGTGCAGGCTTGGCTTGCCGGTTCCTCCTGGGTTTACAATTTCGTCACTGGTTTGTGGGTCTTTTTTAAAACACAACCGGCTTTCCAGCAAACTTAAAAAAGAGATCCAAAAAAACGTAAAGAGAATTGAAAGAGAAACTAAAAAGTCTTTTGGAGGACGGACTCCTTTGCTTGTTTCGGTTCGCTCTGGAGCAAAGGTTTCAATGCCGGGAATGATGGAAACGGTATTAAATGTTGGGCTTACCCCCAAAACCATAAGGGCTCTTATAAAAAAATCTGGAAACCGTCGTTTTGTTTATGACAGCTATAGGCGACTTATTGTGATGTATGCAGACGTTGTGATGGAAAAAGGCCTTGGGCTAGGAAAGAAGAGAGGCATTCGAAACAAAATGGAAGAGATGCTTGAAAAAATAAAACAAAAAAATGGATACAAGAATGATGCAGCGGTTTCTAGCGAATCTTGGAAGGTTCTTATTGAACAATACCTTCGCCTCATAAAAAAACATTTTGGAGTTGAGTTCCCAGACAACCACTATGACCAACTATATGGGGCGATTGAAGCGGTGTTTGCAAGCTGGAACGGAAAAAGAGCAAAAGAATATCGTGCGTTTGAAAAAATTTCTAACAAACTAGGAACGGCCGTTAACGTGCAAGCAATGGTCTTTGGAAACATGGGTGAGGGCTGTGGAACCGGGGTTGCCTTTACAAGAAACCCCTCGAACGGCAAGAACCATTTTTATGGAGAGTGGCTCCCAAACGCACAAGGAGAGGATGTGGTGGCCGGAACTAGGACCCCTCAACCAATTTCTGCTGACAGCGGAACAAAAAAGCTTTCGCTTGAGGCTGCAATGCCAAAAATATACAAACAACTGCAGGGGGTGCGAAAAACCCTGGAGACACACTTTAAAGACATGCAAGACATTGAGTTTACAATTGAAAACGACAAGCTTTGGATGTTACAAACCCGGGTTGGAAAGCGTACAGGAATTGCTGCTGTTAAAATTGCTACCGACATGGTGAGGGAACGGCTAATTAACAAAAAAGAGGCCGTTTCTCGCGTTAAGCCTAACCAGATTTATGAAAGTATGCTAAAAAACATCGATTCTAAAGACCTTTCTTCTGCTGTGTGGTTGGGGGGCGGCCTTCCTGCTGGGCCGGGAGCTTCAACGGGACAAGTTGTTTTTAGCGCCCAAAAAGCGGAGAAACTAGGTAAGAAGGGAAAACAAATAATTTTAGTACGCAACGAAACGTCGCCAGAAGACATTCATGGGATGCGTTATGCTGCTGGTATTCTTACTTCTCGTGGAGGGTTAACTAGCCATGCCGCGCTTGTGGCCCGAGGCTGGGGAAAGAGTTGTATTGTTGGTTATCAGGGTTTAAAAATTTCTAAAAACAAAAAATCTGCGGTCTTTGGAGACAAAAAAATTAAAGAGGGGGACTGGATTACCCTCAATGGAACAGATGGGTCTGTTTTTGACCAAAAACTGGGTCTTTTTCAGCAGCCGATTAAAGACTCGAAGCCTCTTCGCCTTTTATTGCGGTGGGCCGACAGATATAGAGGGTTAAAAGTTAGAACAAACGCCGACACCCCAGAGGACTGCAAACAGGCAATGGCGTTCGGCGCACAGGGGCTGGGACTTTGTAGAACCGAACATATGTTTTTTGATGAAAAAAGGATTCATCAGTTTAGAAAAATGATCTTGGCAGTGAAAAAAGAAGCTCGTATAAAGTGCCTCAAAAAACTTTTACCACATCAAAAAAAAGATTTTTACAACATTCTAAAAACAATGGAAGGGTTGCCGGTCACAATTCGCTTGCTTGATCCTCCTTTGCACGAGTTTATTAACATAAACAACAAAGAGCTGGAAAAGCTTTCAAAAGACCTTGGTGAAAGTAAAAAAAATATTGAAGCAAGAATCGACGAGCTAAGAGAGGACAATCCCATGTTGGGTCATCGGGGGTGTAGGCTTGGAATTTCATACCCAGAAATTACCGAAATGCAAGCCGAAGCCATTTTGGGGGCTGCACTAAAACTAAAAAAAGAAAAAGGGCGCCCAAAGGTAGAAATTATGGTTCCTCTGGTTGGAGGTTTGAATGAATTTTTAGATCAAAAAAATATTATTCTAGAGACATATAAAAAGCTTGCTAAAAAAAGCGGACAAACCTTGGAGTATAAAATTGGAACAATGATTGAGGTTCCACGCGCTTGCTTTAACGCAAAAGAAATTGCAAAAAATGCTGATTTTTTTAGCTTTGGAACAAACGACTTAACACAAACCGTTTTTGGGTTTAGCCGAGACGATGTTGGAACATTTTTTCAAACCTATTTTGAAAAAGAAATTCTTTCTTTTGACCCATTTGAAACCATTTCTGAAGAAAGCGTGGGGGCTTTAATGAAAATGGCTGTTAAGGACGGAAAAAAAGGAAACCCAAAGCTGTCTTTAGGTATTTGTGGAGAACACGGTGGAGACCCAAAAAGCATTGCTTTTTGTAGTGCTCTCGGGCTAGATTATGTTAGCTGTTCTCCGTTTAGGGTGCCTGTCGCCCGACTCGCAGCGGCTCATGCAAAAATAAAAGAAACACAAAACAATGGATAAAAAATTTGATATCATAATTTATGGCGCAACAGGTTTTACTGGTTCTTTGTGTGTAAAATATTTAAAGGAAAACTATTCTGGGCTGCGTTGGGCGGTTGCTGGACGAAACGAGGAAAAACTTTCTTTGCTTTGTAAAAATATTGGTGCTAATTGTCAACTTTTTATCGCGGAAGCAAACGACTCTCTCGCCCTAGACAATATAACACAAAAAACAAAGGTTGTTTTATCAACAGCGGGGCCTTTTCACCGATATGGATCAAAATTGGTTGCTTCCTGTGTTAAAAATTCTACACATTATGTTGACATTACGGGAGAAAATTTTTGGGTAAAACAGATGATTAGCCAACACCACCAGGAGGCAAAGAAAAAAGGCGTTAGGGTTGTTCCTTCTTGCGGCTATGATTCAATCCCTTCAGATTTGGGTTGTTTTTTTTCGGCAGCCTCTTTTGGTAAAGAAATAGATTTTATACACTCTTTTCATACCTGGAAAGGAGAGCCTTCTGGCGGAACAATAGAAACAATGTTTTCTTCAAGAAAAGCTGGCTTGGATAAGAAGGCCTTTGGAAGGTTTGCGCTAAACCCAAAAAACTCTGTCTCTTCAAAACAAAAAGAGCTTACAACGGATCGCGTTTTTGTAGAAAAAAATTCAACTATAGGCGCCTGGACAGGCCCTTTTATTATGGCAATGGCAAATACGCGAGTTGTTCGAAGGGGTGCGGCCCTTTTGGAAGAACTTGGAGTGGGCTATGGAAAAGATTTTATATACAAAGAACATGCTTATTATCCTAGCGCAAGGGCAGCGTACACAGCAACGTTGTTTCTTGGTCTGATGGGCCTTATCATTGCTACCCCCCTGAGTCGCCTAGTTAGGCCTTTTTTAAGAAAGCCCGGACAGGGACCAAACCAAGAAGCAATGGATAAAGGGTTTTTTAAATGCAAGTTTGTTGTTAGGGGAAAAAGCGGAGAGCAAAAAGTTTATGAGTCACACGGAAGCGGAGACCCTGGATACAAGGTTACATCAAAACTGGTTTGTGAAAGCGCTATTTCTCTTTTGGAAGACCCTTCTTTGTTGCCAGGTGGGGCTTCGTGGGGTGGGGTTTTAACACCGTCGTCTGGAATGGGCAACGTCTTGGTTGGGCGCTTGAAAAAGGTTGGGATTGTTTTTAAAGAAGTTTTTTAGGTTTTATTATGAAAAAATATTTTTTTATGCTTGTTGTTTTTCTTTTTGGGCTAGCTATAGTGCTAGCGCAACAAGAAGATTTACGCAAAGATGATGAAAAATTTTTAAAAGGAAGGCCTGTCTCTGTTTTGGATGTTTCGATGATACAGGCACAAGAAGAAGGTTTGCCGAAAGACTATCAAAAGCTGGTGGCGCTATTTAATGATTGGCGCGAATTTGAGTCTCCTCCCTTGTTAGGCGGAGCTCCAGACTACACAGCAAATCGTTTTAAAGAAGACAGAAAGGTTTTTCGTGGCCTTCAGAAGAGGTTAAATAAAATTAATATTGACAGCTGGGCTGTTCCCCAACAAATAGATTGGCATATTGTTCGAGCTGAAATGAACGGATATGACTTTAACTATCGGGTCCTTAGGCCCTGGGAAAGAGATCCTGCGTTTTACCAAACTGTTTGGGCATATAAAAGCGATGTCCCCGCACATGAGGGGCCCACAAACCACGCAACCATAGAGCTTTGGACTTATAGCTTTCCCCTAACCCAAGACGAACAACAGCGCATGGCAAAAGAACTAAGGATTGTCCCTCCTTTGCTAAAACAGGCCAGGGAAAATTTGGTGGGAAATGCCCGCGATCTGTGGGTTGCCGGAACTGAAAACCTTCGACGACAAGAAAAAAGACTGGATAGTCTTTCAAAAAAATTGGGCCAACATCACCCAAACAATTTACATCCAAACCTAAGGGGAGCACTGTCCCACGCAAAACAATCAACGCGATCTTTTGTGAAGTGGCTAGACGCTCAGGCACCATATAAGAGCGGTCCTTCGGGGGTTGGAAAAGAAAATTATACCTGGTACCAACAAAATGTCCACTTGGTTCCCCTTAGCTGGGAAGAAGAGGTTTCTCTGCTTAAAAGAGAGCTTGATCGCGCCTGGTCTTCTTTAGTTCTTGAAGAACAAAAAAACCAAGGTCTGCCTCCTATGGTTGCTGCCAATACCCCCAAAGAATTCGAAATTATGGCCGAAAAAGGCGTAAAAAGACTGCTGGGGTTTTTAAGCGAAAAAAAAATTATGCCAATTAAGCCAAATATGGAGCCGGCGCTGAGAGAGCACATGGGACAATTTGTACCAGAAGACCAGCGAAATTTCTTTTTAATAGGAATGCACTATGATCCTGTGCCGCTATATTCGCACTTCTACCATTGGTTTGATTTGGCTCAAATGCGTGACGAACCGCATTCCAGCCCAATTCGTCGTGAACCGTTATTATATAACATTTTTGACTCAAAAAGTGAAGGGATTGCTACTGGAGTTGAAGAAATTTTTATGCATGCTGGGCTTTATGAGGATAGCCCACGCTCAAAAGAAATTGTTTGGATTATGCTTGCTCAACGCGCAGCCAGGGGCCTGGGCTCCTTGTACGCCCACGCAAATATGATGACCATGGAAGAAGCTGGAAAGGTTCATGTTAAGTGGACGCCTCGCGGCTGGATGGAACGCGAATCTCACTTGCTTAAGTTTGAGCAACACCTTTATTTGCGACAACCCGGATACGGAACATGTTATATTACTGGAAAATATTTAATAGAAGGGCTAATGACCGAATATGCCAAACAGCTAGAAGAGCAAGGAAAGAAGTTTGTAATGAAGGATTTTTTCAAAAAATTTAACGACACGGGAAATATTCCTGTTGAGCTGGTTCGCTGGGAAATAACGGGGAACAAACACCGTTAGAGCCAAAAAATTGTAATCCCTGAATTTTTTCGATTGAAATCTTTGTCTTTTTTGTCAACAAGCTCTGACCGCATCATAACGGCTTCTTTATTAAACATGTTATAATCCTCGCCGCTAATAACCGCCTTAAATCGCCCCTCTTGTTCTTGTCCCCAGGCCCTAACTGCTCTTCTTATTGCCCCACTACCAGACCCGTGGACCACTTTCAGGGCAACAACCCGGCTATTGTTTTTTGCGTTGCTTATTGCGACTTCTAAAGACGACAGGGCGTCCAGTGCGTTTAGGCTTTTATGGCCAATGTCTAATTCCTCTAACATGGTTCAACAAAATTACCTAAATTTTTGCTATGAATGAATTAAAACACAACCTTGGGAATATTTTCAACGCTCAGCTTAACAATAGAGTTTCTCTAGCAAAAACGGGGTATCGAGAAAGAAAAAGAAAGCTAAAGCTTCTTTTGGCTACATTTCTTGAAATGGAGGGCGAAGCAGAGGTTGCGCTATACGCAGACATGAAAAAAAGCGCCACAGAAGCGGGAATAACAGAAATCATGGGCATAAAAACTGAGGCATCTTTTGCCATAAAAAATTTAAGAAAGTGGATGAAAACCAGGCGCGTTGGTGCACCTCTTGTGGTTTCTTTTACTCGTGGCTGGGTGCGCCCAGAGCCAAAAGGAACTGTTCTTATTATTTCGCCGTGGAACTATCCAATTCTTTTGGTTTTAAACCCCCTTATTGCAGCTGTTGCAGCTGGAAATACGGCAATCATAAAGCCATCTGAGTTTACTCCGGCTTCTGCGGCTTTTGTAAAAAAATTAATCAAAAAAGTTTTTCCAGAAAACGAGGTTGCTGTGGTTTTGGGGGATCACGAACCGGCTATTGAGCTTCTCAAAAAGCCATTTAACCACATTGTTTTTACTGGAAGCCCAAGCGTAGGGAAACTTGTGATGGAGGCAGCATCAAAGCATTTGGCGGGGGTAACCTTGGAGCTTGGAGGAAAATCTCCTGTTGTTGTAGACGAAACGGCCAACGTGTCTGATGCGGCTTGGAAGCTTGCATTTTATAAATTTACAAACGCAGGACAAACCTGCACGGCCCCAGACTATGTCTTGTGCCACAAAAGCAAACAAGAAGACCTCATTGCTGGATTGGCAGCAAATTTTAAAAGGTTCTTCAAAAAAAACGGCAAATATACCACAGAAGATTATTGTCAAATTATAAACCAGAAACATTTTGATCGTGTTAGTGGCTATATTGATTCTGCTGTTTCTCGTGGGGCTTCTGTTGTTTTTGGGGGCAGAACAGACAAAGAAAGCAGGTTTATAGAACCAACTGTTTTGTCCAACGTGTCCCTAGAAAGCGAAGTAATGACAGAAGAAATTTTTGGGCCGATTTTGCCAATTTTGCCATACGAAAACCTTGATGATGTGGTCTCGTTTATAAACAAAAGGCATCGCCCTCTTGCTTTGTATGTTTTTAGTTCGAACAAAAAAAACCAGGACAAGCTTATGTCAGAAACGTGTAGTGGTTCGTTTCTTGTAAACGATTGTGTTATTAACCATGCCAACCCCCACCTTCCTTTCGGGGGAATCAACAACAGTGGGATTGGAAGCTATCATGGAAAATTTGGTTTTGACGAGCTTTCCCACCATAAAGCGATTTTAAAAAGCACTTCTCTTTCCCCTTTTAAGCTAATGCTTCCTCCCTATACTCCCTTTGTAAAAAAGCTTGTTAAAATGACAAAAAAACTTGCTTAGCTAGTTCGTTTCGAAGCTCAATAATTGTGTTTGCGTAGTGATCTGACCTGTTATAGGTTCTTATTGCTTGCCACGACTTTGACCTAAAAGAAAAATCGTTGTAGTCGTCGGGGTATTTGTTTTCTTTAAGGTAGTGCGCGATGCTTCCTAAAACGTCTTCCCAGTTGTATGGTTCTTTTTTCCCATTTTGGTTGTAGTCTATAGAAAGACGCCTAAAGCTAGACGGAATAAATTGGCCATACCCAAACGCACCAGCATAAGACCCTCGAACCTCAAAGGGGTCTTCGCCCGCCTCTTTGCAATACACCAACAGCTCAAAAAGTTCTTTGGTGGCCCACACCTTTCTCTGTGGCAAATTAAGTGCCTGTGTATACAAAGAATTAAAGACAGAATATTCGGCATGTATTTCGCCATAGTTTGTTTCAACGCCAACAATAGCAACTATAATAAGCGGATCTATTTTGAAATCTTGAATAATTTTTTTAAAAAGATCTTTGTTTTCAAAGAAAAACTGCACCCCATCATTAACTCTTTTTTCATTAAGAAAAATGGCCCTGTATTCTTTATAGTTTTTTGTTTTTTCTGGCTTTCTTTTAAACCTAGAAAGAACCTCTTCTAGTTCTTGAACTTCCGGATTTTCAAAAACCCTTCTCAGCTCGTTGATGGTATAAAAATTTTCTATGTCTGTGTGCCTTATAAGGCTATTAAAAACAGCATAGTTTTTCCCTGTTTCTTGAGCAAACAAAAAAATCGATGAGAAAAGAACATATGCCGTTGTTTTAATAGTTAATTTCATTGTATTAAACTTAATTATGCTAAGGCCTTTGTTCTATGTTAAATAATAAATTTGTTTTGCTAACGATCGCCCTTTTTGCCGTAAGCTCCTCTGCTTGGGTTGTACGCATTTTGCCAGAAACAAACGCTATCACTCTTGCTTTTTGGAGAATGTTTTTAGCAAGCGCTCTGGTTTTCATTCTTTCTTACAAAAGCGTTACCAACTTTGTTCCCAATAAAAAAATGGTTTTAGCAGGGGTTTTTTTGGGAATACATTTTGCTCTTTTTTTTAGAAGCGTTCAACTAACCTCTATTGCAGAAGCTACTTTGCTGGGAACAACTGCCCCAATTTTTACAGAAATATATGGTTTTATTTTTCAGCGAAAAAAACCTCTTGGTATAGTTGTTTTTGGTTTATGTGTTGCCTTTTTGGGTGCAGGAATTTTAGTAAGCCAAAGCTCTTTTAGTGAAACAAGCTTCACCGGAAACCTTTTTGCCGTAATGTGTTCTGTGGCCATAGCTCTTGTGTTAATTGTTGGAAAAAACATAAGAAAAAATATTGGGGTTTTTGAGTACACTCGTTGGTTGTTTTTCTTTGCCGCGCTTACTCTTTTGGGAATATCTTTTTTTGCCGAGGTTTCTGTTTTTTCTTTTTCAAAAGAAGAAATTCCGTGGTTTTTGTTTTTAGCTATTATACCAACAATGGTTGGTCACAATATTTTTTACTACCTAATTAAAAGCCTTGCCACCACAACGGTTGCTGCCATTCCTTTGGGCGAGCCCCTTGTTTCTTCTTTGGGGGCTTTGGTTTTTTTTGGGGAGCCAATTGGGTTGGCCGTTGTGGTTGGGGGTGGAATTACTTTGGTTGGAGTTTTTCTTGTTGTGTGGTTCGGTGACTAGTTAGTTATTTATCAGAAAGTCTTTCTTTCTTTTGTGCCGCTTCTCTTTTTTGCTGATCAAGATCCGTTTTGCGCAGTCGAATAGACATTGGTGTTATTTCGACAAGCTCGTCTTCTGATATAAACTCAATGGACTGGTCTAAAGATAATTCTCTTGGGGGTCTCACGGTTACCGTGTTGTCGGAGCCGGAGCTTCTCATATTAGAAAGCTTTTTTTCTCTTGTAATGTTTAAAGAAAGATCGTTGGTTTTATTTCTCTCGCCAATAACCATCCCAGCATAAACCTCTGTCCCAACGCTTACAAACAACTCTCCCCTGTCTGCTGTATTAACGCAGGCATATGTTGTAACTTTTCCGTGCCTGTCAGATATTAGGGCTCCCGTGTTTCTTTGCGGAATTCTTCCAAACCACGGGGCATATCCATCAAAAAGCTTGTTCATTATTCCTGTGCCCCTTGTGTCTGTAATAAACTGGCTTCTAAAACCGATTAATCCGCGAGAAGGTATAGAAAACTCTAGGGATACTCTGCCAAAACCGTGGTTTTGTAGATTAATCATCCGACCTTTTCTCGCAGAAAGCTTGTCTGTTAAAACCCCAACTTTGTCTTCTGGAACATCCAGAAAAACTTTTTCCATTGGCTCCATGGTTTGGCCATCCTCTTCGCGCGTAATAACTTTTGGCTTAGATACCATAAACTCATACCCCTCTCTTCTCATGGTTTCAATTAAAACCGCCATTTGTAGTTCGCCTCTTCCGCGCACCTCATATGCATCAATTCTGTCTGTTTTTAAAACCTGCAAAGAAACATTGCTTAGTATTTCTTTTTCTAGCCTGTCGTTGATATGTCTTGTGGTTAAATATTTTCCTTCTTTTCCAGCAAAAGGGCTGTTGTTAACACAAAACAACATTGAAACCGTCGGTTCATCAATTTGAATTCTTGGTAATGGCTCTGGGTTTTCGTTTGAAGAAACGGTGTCCCCTATGGTAATGTTTTCCAGTCCTGCAACCGCAATAATATCTCCAGACTCTAGGCGGTCTACTTTAATTTTTTTTAACCCCTTAAACGTATATAGCGCAGAAAACTTATGGCCTGTTGTGGTTTTTTTCTCCCCACAAAGCGCGTAGTTTTTGTTCATTTCTAGTGTTCCATTGTTTAGTCTTCCGACTGCAATCTGACCAACATATGGATCATAATCTAGGTTGGTAATAAGAAACTGTGGAGTCTTGTTGTTGTCTGCAACTGGTCCCGAAATATTATCTAAAATAGCGTTAAAGAGTGGGTTTAGTGTTTTAGAATCGCTCTCTAGGTCGGTGTGTGCAATTCCCTTTTTTGCGTTAGTATAAATAATGGGAAACTCAATTTGTTCGTCGTTTGCATCAAGGTCAATAAATAGATCATATACCGCACTAACAACCTCTTGAATTCTTGCGTCAGGTCTGTCAATTTTATTAATCACTAAAATAATTGGAATGTTTTTGTCGAGCGCCTTTTTCAAAACAAATCTTGTTTGTGGAAGGGGCCCTTCGCTTGCATCTACCAACAAAAGTGCTCCATCTACAAGATTTAAGCTTCTTTCAACTTCGCCTCCAAAGTCCGCGTGACCCGGCGTATCCATAATATTAATTTTAATGTCTTTGTAGTATACTGCCGTATTTTTTGCGGTAATAGTAATTCCTCTTTCCTTTTCAAGGTCCATCGAATCCATAACCCTGTCTTGAAGCTCTTGGTGGGCTTGAAAGGTTCCGCTTTGCCGTAGCATGCCATCGATCAGGGTGGTTTTTCCGTGGTCTACGTGTGCTATAATAGCAATGTTTCTAAAATTGTTTTTTCTCATTTTTGTTTAATAATTTGGTTGGAATATAAAGCCAAATACTGCCTGGTCGCATATTTATTATGCCCTATATATTATACGGCCATTGGAGCTTTAATGCTTTCCATGAGGCTGTAGCCTAAAAGTTGAAACTCTTTTGGCTTTGCTCTTATAGCCCCCGTTAGAGACTGAAGGTTTGGCCGTTGTAATTTGGGGTGGAATTAAACATAAAACAATTTACAAAAAATTAGTGGTAGTGGCTCGGCAACATTTGCTTAAGGGCTTCCATTATTTTTTTGGTAAGGGCTTCTGTCTCTTCTTTTCCTGTTCCCTTAGGATAAATGGGGCTTCCAAATTCAACAGAAACTTTTGGTCGTTGAAGAGTTTTTAGTTTTTTTGAAATTTGATCCGTTCCAGATAGGGCAACAGGAATGATCGGGATATTGTTTCTTGCCGAGAAATAAGCTACCCCATTTTTTGGGGGCTTTATCTGTGCACCAATGCTTGTTCCTTCCGGAAAAATACATATTGGTTCTTTTTTTTCTATTTGGCTTTGTACGGCCCTTATTGTTGAGGGCTTAAGAGCTTTTCTGTGCACCAATAAAACTCCATAAAGCCAAGGGGCCCACAGCTCTTTCCACCCAAGGTCGTCTAGGTCTTCTGCCATAAGAAAGGTTGTGGGTTTTTTGTGTTTTGCCTGCAAAACAAAGGGGTCCAAAAGACTAAAGTGGTTGGGGGCAAGAATGTAAGGCCCTTTTTTGGGAATATTTTTTTCTCCTTTTGAGGTAAGCTTTATTAACAAAAAACACAACGAAACAGCGACCCATCCGAGCATTGTTCTTATTGGTTTATTTCGCGGGGGGGAAAACTTCACTTTTGTTTTTTAGAAAGGAAGGTCGTCTTCTTGAACTTGGCTTGTATCTTCTTCTGAGGTTTTTGGTGTTTGGTCCATGCCGCCAGACCTGTCATGGTTTGAGCTGTCTCCGCCACCTAAAATTTGAATTCCATTATAGTTGTTTACGACAACCCCCGTTGAGTATCTGTCGTTTCCGTCCTTGTCTTGCCATTTGTCTGTTTTTAAAGAGCCTTCAATGTAAACCAGGCTTCCTTTTTTGATGTATGGCTGAACATATTTTTCTGCTGTGGCGCCAAAAACGGTACACCTTGTCCATTCGGTTCTTTCTTGAACCTCCCCGTTTTTATTTTTCCAGCTTTCATTGGTAGCTACGCTAAACGTTGCTATGGCCCTTCCGTCGCCTGTAAATCTAATTTCTGGATCTTGGCCCAATCTACCAATTAGCGTTACTCTGTTTACTGTTCCTTTGGCCATCTTAATTTAAATTTAACTCATTATAAACAATATCAACACGCCTTTTAAATTTTTGATCTTTTTTTATAAGGTTTTCAATCTTTCTTTGTGCGTGCATAATGGTTGTGTGGTCTCTTCCCCCAAGATGCAGCCCAACAGCGCTTAGTGACATGTCTAAAACTTTTCTTGAAAGATAAGCAACAACCTGCCTTGCTTCTACTATGTTTTTTCTTCTAGACTGTCCGATAATTTCTTCTTCTGTGACAGAAAAAGCAGTACAAACCCTATTAATAATGTCTTGTACCGTTATCTGGCCGTATACCTGGTTTCCCAGTCTTTCTCTAATGATTGTTTCCACCAAGGCTTCATCAATTTCTCCCTCTGAAAAAGTTGCATGGGCCAATAACTTTGTAATACAGCTTTCTAGGTCACGAATATTTGTTTTAACATAGGAGGCTATTGTTTCTAAAAATTTTGGGTTTATGCTAATGTTGTTTTGTTTTGCTTTCGCCGCCAAAATTGCAACTCGGGTTTCAAAGTCTGGGGGCTGGATATCTGCGTGCAACCCAGACTCAAAACGAGAAAGGAGCCTATCTTGAAGTCCTATCATTTCTCCCGGATACCTGTCTGCTGTCATAACAATTTGTTTTCCTGCCACCAAAAGATCGTTAAAGGTGTGAAAAAATTGTTCTTGTGTTTGTTCTTTTCCTTGAAAAAACTGTATGTCATCAATAAGTAAAATGTCTGCTTTTCTGTAAACTCGAGAAAAGTCTAAAGACTTGTTTTCTTGGATGCTAGCAATAAAATCGTTTGTAAACTTTTCTGAAGAAGCTAAAACAATGTTTGTTGGGTTTTTCCCTTCAACCAGAGCATTTGCTATTGCGTGTAAAAGGTGGGTTTTTCCTAGCCCCACTCCGCCATAAATAATTAGCGGGTTAAACGACCCCTCTCCTGGGGTTTTTGAAACCCTAATGGCAGCTTTTTTTGCAAATTGGTTGTTTGGGCCCTCTATAAACGTTTTAAAGGTGTTGTTCGGATTTATGTTGTGTCTCTTTCCGGCGTTGCTTTGTTTTGTTGGTTCTTTTTTATCAAGCTCTGCAAACATTGCGCTTTGTTGAGATGGCGTTGCTATCGAAATTTTTAGCTCTATTTTTGGAATCTGCTTTTTTAGGACGGCAACCAAGAAATCGTAGTAGTTGTTGTTAATCCAGTCATATGCAAACCTGTTGGGAGCTTCAACAATAAAAATGTCGTTTGTTAGCCCGATGGGTGTCAGGGTTTCTATCCACGCCTTATATGCGTGTTCTGGGAGAGCGCTTTTAAGCTCTGCATTTGCTTTTGACCATGTTTTTTTATAATCCATATTTATCCACAAGTTATCAACGCTATTTTTTATTTCCTATTTTATTAGATTAGTACTATTTTGGCGGCAGAACAAAGAGTTTTGTTTCCCTGTTCTGTCTTTTTATTGTTTTACAAATTGTAATTATTGCCCTATATTTCGGCGAGAAAGAGCTATGAAAAGAACATATCAACCAAGCAACAGAAAAAGAAAAAACAAACACGGTTTTAGAAAAAGAAATTCCTCTGTTGGCGGAAAAAGAATCTTATCTGCACGAAAAAAGAAAGGCAGAAAAAAGCTTACCGTTTCTTAAGCTAGTACATAATGAATCGTAAAACGCTCATTGGTCTTATTTTAATTGGAGCAATTTTGTTATTGTGGCCAACATATTTAGATGTTGTTTTTCCCGAAGAAAATCCCCCCGTTTCTCCAGAAAAAAAATTAGTGGTTTCTTCTAAAGAAAAAGAAATCCTGGTTGTTTCCACAGAAAAAATTCTCTCTCCCGATACACAAAAAAAAGAAGGTTTTGTTAAAATACAAACTCCTCTTTTTTCTGCTATTGTTAGCAATAAAAATGGGGGGTCTATTTCTTCTTTTAGTATAAAAAAACACTTAAAAGAAGGAGAAAAGGAGATTCAGCTTGTTGATGACCAAAACAAAGAAAACCTACTGGTTTCTTATATAAACCTTTCTGGTGAAGAGGTTTTTTTGGACGGTTTTTGGTCTTTTTCTCAAAAAGAAAACCTTGTTTTAGATGAGAAAAACCAGGTTGCTAAGCTTTCTTTTTATACCTCAACGCCTGATGGCGTAATTGAAAAAAGCCTATTGTTTAACCACAATAGCTATGCCGTGGTGGTTACCACAGACCTTGAAGGAGTTGAAAAAAATGTTCTTGATGGTAAGTTTCGGCTTGATTGGATTGGCGGAATTCCTTTAACAGAAAACAGCCGACAAGAATCATTGTTTTTAGAGGGGCTTGTTAGCCAGGGTGGGAGCATCCAGTCTTATCGCGTGGGCTCTGCGAGCCTGTTTGGCGGTGGAACCTCTCAAATAGAAAGGACCTCTAAAAGATATTCTGGCGGAACAGACTTTGCTGGATACAGAACCAAATATTTTGGTATTTTTTTAATTCCACAAAAAACAGACTTTGTAGAAATAGAAAAATATGGAAGCTCTGAACGTCCAGGGGTTGATATTTTAACAAGCCAAGAAATAAACTTTAAAAAAACCATTTTGTTTTTTGGGCCTCTTGAATATGATCAAATTGCCTCTCTTGGGGTTGGGCTAGAAGACAAACTTCTTGGTTGGCAATGGTTGTCTTCTATTTCTTGGTTAATTTATACAATAATGGTTTTTCTTTATGGGCTTATCCCCAATTATGGGATTGTTATTATTTTGTTTGCGGTTCTAATTAAGGCCATAACATATCCTCTTATGGCGAAACAGCTAAGATCAACAAAAAAGATGCAAAAAATTCAACCCGAGCTAAACAAAATAAAACTTAAATACAAGCACGACCCAGCCCTACAACAAAAAAAAATGTCGGCTCTGTTTCAAGAAAGCGGAGTTAACCCTCTTGCTGGGTGCCTACCAATGTTGGTTCAGTTTCCTGTTTTAATTGCTGTTTTTATGGTTTTTAGAAATACTATAGAGTTTCGAGGAGAGCCTTTTTTCTTGTGGATTACTGATCTTGCCTCTCCCGACACCCTCTTTGTGGTGGGCTCTATCCCAATAAACGTTTTGCCATTTTTAATGTCTCTTTCAATGTTTTATACTATGCAGGCAAGCACTGCTGCCATGTCTTCTGGTGGAGATTCTGCACAAGAAGCAACTCAAAAAATGATGAAATACATGTTCCCCGGGATGATGTTTTTTCTTTTTTACGGATTCCCTTCTGGCCTAAATCTATATTATCTCTGCTTTAATGTAATACAGATTGTACAACAAAAAATGATTAACAAAGAGAGGTAGGGGTGGATACGGTTGTTGCCTGCTCAACCCCCTTTGGTTCTAGCGCAATTGCGGTTGTTAGAATCTCTGGGCCCAGGACTAAAAGGGTCGTTTCTTTGCTTCAAAAAAAAGAGAAAAACTTTGAACACAACACTCCCTTTCTTTCTCCTCTTTTAGATGAGGATTTTTCCGTTTTTGATGAGGCTCTTATAAATGTTTTCTTTGGACCAAACTCCTATACGGGTGAAGACCTTGCAGAAATTTCCTCTCATGGAAATCCCATAATTATAGAAAAAATTATTTCTTTAAGTTGCTTGCACGGCTGCAGGGTTGCAGAGCCTGGAGAATTTACAAAAAGAGCCTATTTAAACAACAAAATGGACCTGTCCCAAGCTGAAGCTGTTTCTTCTTTAATTGCCTCAAAGTCTTTAGCTGGAACAAAATTAAGCTACAAAAACCTGGGTGGGGGGCTCACAAACCGGATTCTTTCCATAAAGAATAGTATTATATCAATAATTGGGGAGTTTGAATTCAACTTGGACATCTCTGAAGAAGACCTTCAGCCAAACCTTATAAAAAATAGCATAAAAAAAATACGTATTTTAGAAAAAAATCTAGGGCTGTCTCTAGAGGGTTTTAAAAAAACAAACCTTTTAACGGTTGGTGCAAGCGTTGTGATTGCGGGGCCAACGAATACTGGAAAGTCCACCCTTTTTAATCGTCTTTTAGATGAGGAAAGAGCTATTACAAGCAGTATTCCAGGAACAACGAGAGACGTTCTACAAGACACAATCAATCTTAGGGGGGTTCCTGTTGTTTTAAAAGACACTGCCGGAATAAGAAAAACAAAAAATGCTATTGAAAAAATTGGAATAAGAAAAACTTCCAAACAAATTTCATCTGCTGATGTTGTTATTTTTCTTGGAAAAAAACCAAAAAAGAACGGTTCTGGTAGGCGTTTTATATATGTTCTTAACAAAATAGACCTAAATAAGAAGTTCTCTGGAGACTATGACATAAAAATTTCTGCTCTTAAAGGAAAAAATATAAAAGAACTAACAGAAAAGGTTTTAAGTCTTCTTTCCGGACAAGGAAAGGATTCCAATATTATATTAACATCAAAAAGACAGGTAGAAAACATCGTGGGGGCTAGAAAGTTTTTAAAAAAATCTTTAGCGGGCTTAAAAAGGGGGAAATCTTTAGAGCTTGTTGTTGAAGACCTTAACTCTTCTTTGTCTTTTTTAGATAATATTACAAAAAAAACAACAAAAGACGATATTTTGTCTAGTATTTTTTCGTCTTTTTGTGTTGGGAAATAGTTTCACGTGAAACACATAACAAAAAAATATGATTTAGTGGTTGTTGGCGGAGGGCATGCGGGACTAGAGGCTGCCCTAATTTCTCAAAAACTAGGAATTAGTGTTCTTTTGGTTTCTATGGACAAAAAATCAATAGGTAGAATGTCTTGTAATCCCGCAATCGGCGGTTTGGCAAAAGGACAAATGGTAAGAGAGTTGGATGTTCTTGGTGGCTCTATGGGGTTGTTTGCAGACAGCTGTACCCTTCAAAGCAAAACCCTAAACCTTTCGAAAGGAAGAGCCGTTTGGTCTCCTCGTTCTCAAATAGATAAAATTAAATATGAAAAAACTGTCCAAAGATATCTTCAAAAAACCAACCTTCCTGTTGTTGAGGGAGAGGCTGTATTGGTTTCTGAAAAAAATGGGAAAATAGAGTCAGTGGTTTTGTCTAGTGGAGAAAAAATTTTTTGTAAAGTAGCCATATTAACCTGTGGAACGTTTTTAAATGGTCTAATTCATATTGGTGAAAAAAAAATAAAAGCTGGAAGAATGGGGGAAGGAAGTTCTCTTGGAATAACAGAGTCTCTTAAGGGGCTTGGATTTCTTGCTGGTCGACTAAAAACAGGAACTCCTCCAAGAATAAAAAAGAGTTCTGTAAGGTGGAGTGTTGGGACTGCTGGATACGGAGACAAAAACCCTAGGGCTCTCTCATATAGAACAAAAAGTTTTAAACCAAAAAATGAACCCTGTTTTGCTTTTAGAACAAACGAAAAAACCCACGATTTAATATTAAAAAATATTTCTAGATCTCCGATGTATTCTGGAAACATTAATTCTTCGGGACCAAGATATTGTCCTTCTATAGAAGATAAGGTTTACAAATTTTCTCATAACCCGAGCCATGTTTTACAATTAGAGCCTGAATGGTCTAATTCCGAACAAATTTATGTTAATGGTTTTTCGACAAGTCTTCCAGAAGATATTCAATTAAAATGTTTAAAAACTGTTGATGGTTTGTCTGGGGTGGAATTTTTAAGACCGGGGTATGCTATAGAATATGATTTTTTCTTTCCTTCTCAGCTAAAATCAACTCTTGAAACAAAAAATATTGATGGTTTGTTTTTCGCTGGACAAATAAATGGAACGTCTGGATATGAAGAAGCTTCTTCACAGGGGCTTATTGCTGGAATTAATGCTTCCCTTAAAATAAAAAGAAAGAAACCTTTACGACTAAAAAGAGATGAGGCATATATTGGTGTTTTAATTGATGATTTGGTTGTAAAAGATACAAAAGAACCCTATAGAATGTTTACTTCTCGAGCCGAATATCGCCTACAGCTAAGGGCTTCTAATGCAGATCAAAGGCTTTTAAAATATTCTAAAAAACTTGGGTTGCTCAATGACAAAACCTTAAAAAGCTTAGACAAAAAAATAAAAGAAACAGAAAGTCTAATTAATTATTTAACTAAAAAAGCTATAAAACCAGAAGAAATAAATGCTTCTTTAGAAGCTGTTGGAGAAAAACCAATAAAAGAACCTGTAAAAGCTGCTACTCTTTTAAAAAGACCCCGTGTTTTTCTAAAAGATTTTCCAAAAAATAAAAGAATAGATAAAAAAAAATATAAAAAAGAATACGCTGAAGAAATTTTATTTGAGGCTGAAACAATAATTAAATATAGTGGGTATATAAATAGACAAAAGGCAGAAATTAAAAAAACAAAGATCTACGAGAATATGATTATTCCAAAAGGGTTTAATTATAATGAAATAAAAAGTATTTCCAATGAAAGTAGGGAAAAACTTTTATTAATATTACCTGAAACCATTGGTCAGGCTCAGCGTATTAATGGCATTAGGCCAACAGATATATCTATTTTATTAGTATATTTAAAGCGCTGGTTTCACGTGAAACGAAATAAGGTTATACAAAAATGAATAAAAAAATATTCTTATTATTTTTTTGTGGTATGTTATTTTCTCAACAATCAATTATGTTAGATGAAATTGCTGCTGTTGTCGACGATAAAATTGTTTTATTAAGTGATGTTGTCTTGTCTGCAAATGCTCTTGCTGCACAAGAAAATGTTGATCCTTATAAAAGCCCAAATAAATATAAAGATCTATTATTAAGGTCTGTGGAAAGCATGATTGAACAACTTGTTATTATAAAAATGGCAGAGATTGATTCGGTTATGGTTTTAGAAAAAGATGTAGATAGAGCTTTAGAAAGACAAATTCAAAATATGATTTCTCAAACGGGGAGTGAAGAAGCTGCAGAACAGGTTTTGGGTCGAAAAATATCTGATTTTAAAAGATCTTATAAAGATGATATGGAAGGAAAATTAATAGCTGAAAAGTATACCGGTGAATTAACAAGAAGTATTGAAATTACAAGGCTTGAAGTAGAAGATTTTTTTAAAACATATAAAGATAGTATTCCCTCTTTTCCCAAGAGACATAAAGTTAGACATATTTTAATTCAAATAACCCCCTCTGAAGAATCAATGAAAAAAACAGAATTAAAAGCTTTAAATATTTTAGAAGAAATTAACAAAGGTTTATCTTTTGAAGAGGCTGCAAAAAAATATTCAGAAGATTCTGCTTCAAAAGATAATGGTGGTTATTTAGGCTTTGTTCCAAGAGGAACATTTGTAAAAGAATTTGAAAAAGTAGCTTTTACCTTATCAATGAATACCATAAGTAAACCAATAAAAACACAATTTGGTTTTCACATTATAGAGGTTTTAGAAAGATCTGGGGAAAAAATTGGAGTGAGACATATTTTATTACAAACAGAAGTTGTCGACGAAGATAAAACAAAAACCTATAAGACTGTTTCTGATCTCTCTAAAAAAATAAGTACAAAAAATGATTTTGTTTCAATAGCTAAAGAATATTCAAAAGATGAAACAACAAAAGATAATGGTGGTTTATTGGGGTGGATTAATACAGACACATATCAAGTAGAGGAATTATCCTCTGTAATAAAAAACATTCCAGAAAATACTTGTAGTACACCAATTCTTACTGATTTTGGTTATCACTTACTTTGGATAGATGAGATTGAAGAAGGGGGCCTTCCAACTATAGAAAAAAATTGGATTAAATTAGAACAATTAGCTTTAAACAAAAAGAAATCAGATTGGTACAGTGATTGGATAGAAAAAATAAAGACAAAAGTTTACATAAAAAGAAATCCACTTAATTATCCACAAATAACTAATTAAAAAAACAAAAAACATATTTTTTAGTTATTAACATTTTTTGCACATTTTATGTTAATATTTCTGTATTTCCTTTTCTCGTCTAAAGAATTTGCCTTTTTGAGTCTTTATTAACATTTACACCTTATTATTAATATTTATCTTTTATATATAAGTATAATAATAATTAATAAATAACTTTTTCAAAAAAAAGCTCTTAAAATAGCTCTAAAATCTATTTTCTTTTACTTAGGCAATATAATATACCCTAATTAAGACTTGTTAAAAACTAAGTATCTTTTTATAATTGATGGTTATTTATGAATATTTCAACAACAAGAAAAGAACTTCAAAGAGCATTCTCTAAATTAATAAAAACAACCCAAGCAAGATCACAAACTCCCCTCATAAATTATACTTATATATCTTCAGGTGCTCATGGAGTGACATTACATTCAACAGATTTAGAGGTTGGAATAAAAACTACCATCACCGCATCTGTTAATACTAATGGGGAAGGATTGTTTCCCACTACCGAACTAAATGACATAATATCAGTAATAGATGAAGGGAGAGTTGATATTGAAATAGCCGGACCACATATTAATATTAAATCAGAGAATGGAACTTCTTTTGATATACCCACTCTTTCCTTTCAAGAATATCCAAAAGTTCCAGAAAATAAGCATGAAACTGTTTATAATATAAATACTAGCGAATTAAAAAGGATATTAGATGCTATAATCTACGCAGTAAATAAAGATCAATTAAAGCCAGCATTAAGTGGAGCTCTATTTTCTTTTTCGGAAGAGGGATTAAATTTTGTTTCAACCGATGGTCATAGACTTGTTGTAGTAGCAAAGAAAAATGAATCTAACATTATAGAAGATTTTATAATCCCAAAAAAATATTTAAATATGTTAAGCTCTTTTATTCAAGGACAAAAAGAATCTTCATTGATATTTAGCAATAACCATGTATTTATTAATAATGATAGAGATGTTTTATATTCAAGATTGATTGATGAAAAATATCCAAACTATAGTGCTGTTATACCTCAGGACAATTCTTATGTTCTCAAGCTTCAAAAAGAAGATTTTTTAAATAGTATAAAAGCAACATCTATAGCAACAAATAAAAATACAAATCAAATTTCTCTTAACCTTGCATTGGGAGAAGTTTTTTTAAAAAGTGTTAATCAGCCGGAAAGCAAAACAGTGTACGCTCCTCTTAAAACAGCAGAATATGATGGAGAAAAAATTTCTATTGGATTTAATGCAACATATTTAAAAGAAGCCATTATGAATTATCCATCAGAAGAAATTCTTTTTGTTTTTAAAGATGAATTATCAGCAACCCTGCTTTTGCCAAAAACAAAAAATCACAAGATAACTATTTTGTTAATGCCGGTAAGAATTAATGAATAATAAAAATAGTTATAGCGCAGAAAAAATTACAGTTTTAAAAGGGTTAGAAGCTGTAAGAAAAAGACCAGCAATGTATATTGGGGACATTGGGAAGAGAGGTCTTCACCATTTAGTTAATGAGGTCATTGATAATAGTATTGATGAGGCTCTTGCTGGTTTTTGTACTAAAATAATTGTTACTATTGAGAAAGACGGCTCTATCTCTATAGAAGACAATGGAAGAGGTATTCCTGTAGAAATTCACAAAGAAGAAGGTATTCCCGCACTTGAAGTTGTTATGACAATTCTACATGCTGGTGGAAAATTTGATAAAAATACATATAAGGTTTCAGGAGGTCTTCATGGAGTTGGAGTTTCTGTTGTAAATGCTTTGTCTGAAAATTTAAGAGCAGAAATTCATCGTGATGGAGAAGCATATGAACAAAAATATCAAATTGGAAAAGCAGTAAGTCCTGTAAAAAAAATTGGAAAAAGCGATAAAACAGGAACAATTATTAATTTTACTCCAGACTCAACAATCTTTAAAAATCAAAGTTTTGAAGAAGAAACAATAAGAGTAAGACTTAAAGAATTAGCATATTTGAATAAAAATTTAATTATTATTTTAAAAAATAATATAACAGAAGAAGAAGAAACAAAATTTCATTATTCAGGTGGTTTGTCTGATTTTGTAAAATATTTAGATGGAGACGAAAATCTTATTCATAATGAAATTATTACTGTTGTTAGAGAAGAAGGAGAAGTTCCAGTAGATCTTGCCCTAAGATACAGCGCAAGTTATAATAATAATATTTTTTCTTTTGTTAATAATATTAATACAATAGAAGGAGGAACTCATCTTTCTGGTTTTAGGTCTGCATTAACAAGATCTCTTAATAATTACGCAAATAAAAACGATTTAATTAAAGCAAAGAAAAATGAAAAATTTTCTCTTTCAGGAGATGATTTTAGAGAAGGATTAACAGCAGTTCTTTCTATAAAAGTTCAAGAACCTCAATTTGAAGGGCAAACAAAAACAAAACTTGGAAATGGAGAAATTAAAGGAATTGTAGACAGAATTATTTATGATGGAATTCAGGCATTTTTAGAAGAAAATCCACAAGTTGGAAAAAGAATAATTGAAAAAGCAGCAGAAGCAGCGCGAGCAAGAATTGCTGCAAAAAAAGCTAGAGAGCTTGTTAGAAAAAAATCTGGGCTTGGGTCAACTCTTCCAGGAAAATTAGCAGACTGTTCAAACAAAGACCCCCTACAATGTGAAATTTTTTTGGTTGAAGGAGATTCTGCGGGAGGAACAGCAAAGCAAGGAAGAGATAGAAGAACCCAAGCAATTTTACCTCTTAGGGGGAAAGTAATTAATTCTGAGAAAGCCAGGGAAGACAAACTTTTATCTAATAATGAAATTCAATCAATTATTACAGCGCTTGGCGCTGGGTTTGGAGAAGACGAGACAGATCCAAACAGCTTTAATTTAGAAAAACTTAGATACCACAAAGTAGTAATTATGACAGATGCAGACGTAGATGGTAGCCACATTAGAACTCTTTTATTAACCTTTTTTTGGAGAAAAATGAAAAGGTTAGTACAAAACGGACACGTTTATATGGCAAGACCCCCTTTATATAAATTAAAACAAGGGAAAAAAGTAAAATATGCATATACAGACGAAGAAAGAGATCTAGTAATACAAAGACTTGAAGCTGAGAATTCAACAACAAAAATTGATATTCAAAGATATAAAGGCCTTGGAGAAATGAATGCCGACCAGCTTTGGGACACAACCATGAATGCCGAAACAAGAACGCTTATACAGGTTACCGTTGATCATGTTATGGAAGAAGAAACAAACGTTCGCTTTAGAGAACTAATGGGAAGCGAAGTAGAACATAGAAGAAAATTTATTACAGAAAGAGCAAAATTTGCAACAAACATTGATATATAAAAATGGACCTAGACAGAGATAACATAATAGAGAAAGAACTTTTAAAAGAGCTAGAAGAAAGCTATTTGAATTATTCTATGTCGGTTATTACGTCGAGAGCTCTTCCCGATGCTCGAGACGGACTAAAGCCCGTTCATAGAAGAATTTTATATGCAATGCACGAGCTTGGATGTTTTTGGAACAGATCTTATAAAAAATCTGCCAGGGTTGTTGGAGATGTTTTGGGAAAATATCACCCACACGGAGACTCTTCTATTTACGACGCCTTAGTTAGAATGGCTCAACCCTTTTCAATGAGACACGAACTTATACAAGGCCAAGGAAATTTTGGGTCTGTTGATGGAGACAGGGCCGCTGCAATGAGATATACCGAATCACGAATGTCAAAAATTGGAGGAGAACTCTTAAGAGATCTTGAAAAAGAAACCGTTACCTGGACAACCAACTTTGACGAAACACTTAAAGAACCAGCAGTTCTTCCTGCCATTTTTCCAAACCTGTTAATAAACGGATCTGAAGGAATTGCTGTTGGTATGGCAACAAAAATTCCACCACACAACCTGTCAGAAATAATAAATGCCTTAGTTGAGCTCATTGGCAACCCTAATGCAGAAACAGAAGACCTTATGAAACACGTTAAAGGACCGGATTTTCCAACGGGTGGAAAAGTTTTGGGACTTGAAGGAATAAAAGACGCCTATTCTACCGGAAGAGGAAAGGTAAAAATGCAAGGAAAAGCTTACACAGAAATCCCGGATAGAGGGAGAAGCAAAATTATTATAACAGAGCTTCCCTACCAGGTAAACAAAGCAAACCTTGTTGAAAAGGTTGCAGAACTATCAAGAGATAAAAAGGTAGAAGGAATTGCAGAAATTCGCGACGAATCAGACAAAGACGGAATGAGGGTTGTTATAGAAGTAAAAAAAGACGCAGTTCCTGAGGTTGTTTTAAATCAGCTTTATAAACAAACACAATTTGAAGATACTTTCGGAATAATTTTATTAGCGCTTGTTGACGGAGCCCCACGGGTTATGTCTCTCAAACAACTTTTAAATGAATTTTTAACCTTTAGACAAGACGTTGTAGTAAAAAGAACAGAGTTTGATCGTAGAAAAGCCGAAAACAGAGCCCATATTTTAGAGGGTTTAAAAATTGCTCTAAACGATATTGATAAAATTATAGAAACAATCAAAAAAAGCCCAAACCCGACAGCAGCAAAGGAGAAGCTTATAAAAAACTTTAAGCTTTCTGATAAACAATCACAGGCAATCCTTGAAATGAGACTTCAAAAGCTTACGGGCCTTGAAACTGAAAAAATTATCGCTGAATACAAAGAAATAATCCAGCTTATTGCAGAGCTTAAAGGAATTTTAGAGAGCGAAGTAAGGCGCATGGAAATAATTAAAGAAGAGCTAACAGAGATAAAAGAGAAATATGGAGAAGAAAGAAGAACGGAGGTTATAGAAAAATGGTCTGCCAAAGGAATGGAAGACATGATTGCGGACGAAGAAGTGGTTTTAACCGTTACTCACAACGGGTACATTAAAAGAACAAATATTAATACATATAGAAGCCAAAGACGCGGAGGCCGAGGAGTTCAAGGGGCGGGTTCCAGAGAAGAAGACTTTGTTGAACATCTTTTTACAGCAACAAACCACAGCTATATTTTGTTTTTTACAGATAGGGGAAAGTGTTATTGGGTAAAGGTTTATGATATTCCCGAAGGAGGCCGAGCCGCCAAAGGAAGAGCCATTATTAATCTTATTGAGTGTGAGCCAGACGAAAAAGTAAACGCCTTTATTGCAGTTAAAGATTTTTCAGAAGACCACTATGTTGTGATGGCAACAGAAAAAGGGAAAGTGAAAAAAACAGTTCTTTCTGCATACTCCCACCCAAGGAAAAAAGGAATATATGCGGTAGAAATTAGAGAGGGAGACAAGCTGATAGAAGCAAGGGTTTCTACAGGAGACAACGACATTTTGCTTGGAACAAGAAACGGAAAATCCATTAGATTTTCTGAACAACAAATTAGACCAAGCGGAAGAAAAACAATGGGAGTAAAAGGAATCACTCTTAGCTCAAAAGACGACAAAGTTATTGGTATGTTGTTGATAAAAAGAGAAGGAACAACGGTTTTGGTTGCTACAGAAAACGGGTTTGGAAAACGAACAGACATTTCTCAATATCGTCCACAAAAAAGAGGTGGCAAGGGCGTTTTAACAATGAAAACAACCGACAGGGTTGGAAAAATGATTGCCATTAAAGAGGCCATAGATTCTGACGACCTAATGATTATTACCACAAGGGGCGTTTTAATTAGGCAGTCAGTTTCTAAAATAAGAGTAATTGGAAGAGCCACACAAGGAGTAAAATTAATAAACCTTGATAAAGGTTCAAAGGTTGCGTCCATCACAAGAATTATTTCTGACGACGAAAAGGAACCAGAAACAGATGAGCCAAATAGCAAAGAACTTGAAGAAGATTAACCAACAGATTTTAAAAAACGCAATAGGCGCCCCCCCAACGCTGGTGGCTGTAACAAAAACAAGATCTATAAAAGAAATTAATGAAGCAATTAGCCTAGGGATAAAATCAATTGGGGAAAACAGGGTTCAAGAAGCAGAAATAAAATTTCAAAAAATTTCACAAAAGGTAGAAAAAAGACTTGTTGGGCACCTTCAGTCTAACAAGATAAAGAAAGCAATAAACCTTTTTGATTCAATAGACTCAGTCGGATCCTATGTTTTGGCGCAAAAAATATCCAATCACTGCCAAGAAAAGGGAAAAACGCAAAGAATTTTAATACAAATTAATACCAGCGAAGAAAAAACAAAAAACGGATTCCTTCTAAGCGAAAAAAAAGATATTTTGAAGTGTTTTTCTTTGCCAAATCTTCACATTGAAGGACTAATGACTGTTGGCCCCCCCGCCAAAGATCAAAATAAAAGAAAAAAAGCCTTTCAAGGCCTTAAAGATCTTTTTAGTATAATAAACAAAGCTATTGGCCCAGAAAAACGGGTAAAAGAACTGTCCATGGGCATGAGCGACGACTTTCTTCTTGCAATAAAAGAAGGGTCTACAATGATAAGGGTTGGAACCAATATTTTTGGAGCCAGAAAAACAAATGCTTGACTTAAAAAAATGGTTTAACTCAAAACACTATATGAGGCTTTGGAACGTAGGCCCCCCCGGCCTTCTTTTTTCTGTAGCCATCATACACGGCCTCCACCATGCGGAGCAGGCCTTTTTGTTAAAAACCTTTTCCCTTTCCCCTGGCTGGCTTTGGGGCCTAATGACAGTTGTGGAGCTTGATGCAATTGTTCTTTTGGTTTGGGTTTTGTTTAGCCTTCCGCCAAAAGAAAGAGGAATAAAACTTTCTAAAAAGGGTATTTATAGATTTATTCGTCACCCAATTTATACAGCCATTGTTTACCACATGCCAATTTTATATGCTCTTTCTTGGGGCTCTTTTTTGATCCTCTTTTTTCTTCCGGTTCACCACATGCTTTGGGGAAAGCTTGTCGCGAGAGAAGAACAATACCTTGTTGGTATTTTTGGGCAAGAATATTTAGATTATATGAACGAGGTTCCAAGGTTTGTTCCTTGGCCTAAACCGCGAAATTTTTAGCGAGTCTAAAAAAAGAAAAACAAAAGGAGAAAGAATGAAAAAACTTTTTTTAATTTCAATTTTTATAACAGGGGCAATGATAGCCCAAGAAAAACGCGATGGACACTCCCAACAAAATGGAATGTCCCCCCTTTACAATTCTATACAAGGAGCAATGATGTCCCAAGAAAAACATCTAACACAAACACCCTACGGATTTGAATATGTTAAAGAGTCTGGAGGGATTCAAGAATATAAAATGACAGCAAACGACCTAACAATCTTATTAAAAGAAGACCACAGCGCACCGGTGGCAACCTTTATGGTAACTTACAACGTAGGGTCTAGAAACGAAGCAATTGGGCATACGGGGTCAACACACCTCTTAGAACACCTAATGTTTAAGGGGTCCAGAAAGTTTAACACAGACAAAGGAAACTCTGTTTTTCAACTTCTGCAGTCTTTGGGGTCCAGAATGAACGCAACAACCTGGCTGGACAGAACAAACTATTATGAAACCATGCCAAGTGAACACCTTGAAATTGCGATCGAGATTGAAGCAGACAGAATGAGAAACGCCTTTATTAAAGAAGCAGACAGGCAAGCTGAAATGACCGTTGTTAGAAACGAATTTGAAAGAGGGCAAAACAATCCACTTTCAGTTTTAGACGAACATATTTGGGCCACAGCATACTTGGCCCACCCATACCACCATTCAACCATTGGGTGGAAATCTGATATTGAAAACGTTTCCATAGAAAGGCTTAAAAGGTTTTATGACACATTTTATTGGCCAAACAATGCAACGGTTACCATCGTTGGGGATTTTGAAAAAGAAAAAGCCCTTACCCTGGTTAAAAAACACTTTGGCAGAATTCCAAAAAGTAGAGAAGAAATTCCAAAAGTTTATACAGAAGAACCAAAACAAGAAGGACAAAGAAAGATTTTACTTAAAAGGGCTGGACAGCAAGGAGTTGTTGGGGTTGCCCACAAAACGCCACCAGCAACACACGAAGACGCCCCAAACTTTTTGGTATTGTCTTCGATTCTTTCTTCTGGAAAAAATAGCAGATTTTATAAAAACATTACCGACAAAGGGCTTGCCACAAGCGTTTTTATTTGGGACTCTTTATTTAGAGATCCTGGACTTTTTGCAGTTTATGCAAACCTCACCCCAGGAACGGATCACCAAAAGGTAGAAGACCTTGTTATGGCAGAATATGAAAAAATTAAAAAAGAAGGAGTGACAGAAGAAGAGGTTGAAAAAGCAAAGGCGCAGCTTATGGCCGCTATAAAGTTTGGGCAAGACGGCTCATTTTCTGTTGCCGGAGGACTTAACGAAGCAATTGCTAGCGGAGACTGGACGCTGTTCACAACCTACGATGAAAAGCTGTTGGGGGTTACAAAAGAAACGGTTAAAGCGGTTGTAGAAAAATATTTTCTTGAAGACCTAAGTACTATTGGACACTTTATTCCAAAAACTAGCGGAGAGCAACAAGCAAAAAGAGGCCCCTCAAGCGCAACAGAGCTTGCAGAAATGAAAAAACAATATTTTTCCGAAGAGAAAGAAGAAAACAAAGGACCCCTTGCAAGCCAAATAGAAGACTCTGAGCCTGTAAAGGGGGTTAGGCTTCTTACCCTTAAAAGGGGAACGGGAGTTGTTACTCTTACTGGAAGCCTTTTGGGGGGAGACATCTATGCCCCAAGCAAAAACAAAAGAATCCCAGACGTTGTTGTTGCTATGCTTGACCAAGGAACAACCAAAAGCTCAAAATTTGAAATAAGCAACAAAATTGAAAAAGTAGGAGCAAGATTAAGTTTTTCTAATGGAAAAGCAAGGGTTGGTTTTTTTGGAAAGTTTTTATCCGAAGACACAGCCCTTATAACAAGCCTTTTATCAGAACAGCTACGGTTTCCAGCCTTCAACGAAGAAGAGCTTGAAAAAACAAAAAAAAGAATAATCGCGGGGTACAAAAAAAGCAAAGAAAGTACAAGAAGAAACGCCCTGAACAATATGTTGAAAAGCTTTTATTCTGAAAGCCATCAAAACGCACCAGACGATGCAGACGAATCCATTAAAAACGTTGAGAGAATTACCACAGAAGACCTAAGAGCTTACCACGAAGCAAGCTACGGGAAAGGAAGCATAGTTGTTGTTGCTGTTGGGGACGTGGACCACGCTAACCTTTCGGCGATTATAAAAGAAAACTTTGAAGGGTGGAAAGACTCTCCTCTTGAAGAAAAAAAAGAATCCCAAAAAGGAACAAAAAACGCAGGAAAAGCATATGTAACCATGCAAGACAAAACCAGCACAGACTTTTTGGTTGGAATCCCCCTTGGAATAAACAGAGACCATCCAGACTACAGGCCCCTTTTTGTGGCAAACTATATTTTGGGCGGAAATTTTTCAGCAAGACTAATGCAAGCAGTTCGAGTAAAAGAGGGACTAACATATGGAATTCATTCTAGCATGTCAGGGTTTGGAAACGATACCGACGGCTACTGGTATGTTGGAGGAACCTTTGCTCCAGAGCTTCTTTCTAAAGGAGAAGGCTCAACGCTTAGAGAAGTTAAAAAATGGGCCCAAGACGGAGTTACCCAGAAAGAGGTAAACATAACAAAATCTACATTAACGGGATCTTATAAGGTTGGCTTTGACACAACGGGAGGGCTAGCAAGCGGAATTTTAAGCGCAGTTATTGACTGGGGAGGCCTTTCTTATATAGACGAAATGCCAAACATGATTAACAGCATTACCCTTGAACAGGTAAATGCGGCCATTAAAAAACATATTTCTATTGAAGATCTTTACGAGGTTGCCGCAGGAGCTATTGATCAAGAAGGAAACCCTCTTAAACAAAAGTGAAAGTTGTTTTAATAGCGGCGATTACGCTAGACGGGTTTATTGCAAGGTCCTCGAAAGACGAAATGGAGTGGTCGTTAGACCAACACCTGTTTAAAAAACAGACAACAAACCACACGGTTTTTGTTGGCTCAACAACAGCAAAGCTTTTAAGCTCATTTCTTCCAAACAGAAACCTTGTTGTGGTTAACAGGGGCTCAAACCCTAAAAAGCTCATTTCTTCTGTAAAAGGCGACTGTTGTTTTGTGGCAGGAGGAGCTCGAACCAACCTGTTGTTTTTTGAAGAAATTACAGACATGTTTTTAACCCCCCACCCTCTTTTTTTTAAGAAGGGACTGCCTCTTTTTCACGGGGGTCCCAAAAAAATACAAACAAAATTAAACAAAAGACTAAGGGTTGACTCTGTTAAAGATTTATATCAATATCAATATATTGTTAAATGAAAAAAACACCCCTAATTGCTCTTTTTAGCACCGTTTTTGGAATCATTATTTTATTGGTAGCAGGAAACCTTTTTGTAAAAAACTATTTAAAGCCCACAGAGGTTCTTTATAGCGGAACCATTGAAGTTCCTACCATAAAAACCCCCGTTGAGGTTTATTTTGATAGTTATGGGGTTCCACATATTTTTGCAACAAATGATGACGACATGTTTTTTGTTGCTGGCTATGTCGGCGCAAGAGACAGGCTTTTTCAAATGGCTTTTATGAAGTATACCTATACGGGGCAGCTTTCTCGCGTTGTAAATGACACTCTTTTTGCTGAAGACAAGTTTTTGAGAACTCTCGGATTTGAGACAATTGCAAAAAAAAGCCTGGAAAAAGTCCCCAAAGAATTTCTTTCTTACTTAGAAAAAACATGCCAAGGCATAAATACGTATGCCCAGTCTTTAAGCCCGTCGGAATACCCGCTCGAGTTTAAGCTTCTTGGAATAGAAGAACTGCCAACCTTTGAACCCAAAGACATTGTGGGCCTCTCAACCCTAATGGCTTGGGAGCTTCAAGGCGGCTGGGACTCAGAGCTTTTTTTCGGGGCGATACAAGAACAGCTTGGACCGGAATACCTGGCCGATATTCTTCCCGGATATAGACCAAACTATATTACAATAGCGTCTTCAGACAATACTCTTTTGTTGGGCTATCAAGAGTTTGCAGAAGCAACAAAAAAACTGCGCAACACCTTAAAGACAGAGAGGTCCGGCTACGGATCAAATGCTTGGGTTGTTTCTGGCGAAAAAACCTCATCAAAAAAACCCCTGTTAGCAAACGACCCACACCTAAGCTTTAATCATCCGCCCTGGTGGTATGAAATTAGACTAAAAAGCAACAACTATAATTTTGGTGGCTACGGCCTGTATGGGTTTCCCCTGCCCGTTCTTGGCCACAACGAACACATTGCCTGGGGCTTTACAAACGTTATGGCGGACGACATGGATTTTTATGTTGAAACGCTCAACGAAGACCTAACAAAATATTATTTTAACGGAGAGTGGAGGTCTTTAACAATAAAAAAAGAAATCCTTAAACTAAAATCTGGAAAAGAAAAAGAAATAACAATTAAATCAACACATCGAGGCCCCATCGTTTCTGGAATACATCCAGACGCAAAAAACAAGAACAGGGCTATTTCGTTTAGGTGGACAGAATTTGATGCCTTTGATGAAACAACAGCCCTTTTTAAGCTAGCTAAAGCAAAAAATTGGGAAGAATTTTCTGATGCCAGCAAAACATTTGGAGCCCCAGGACAAAACCTTACATATGCCGACACCCAAGGAAACATTGGTTGGCGACTAGGTGTAAAAATTCCAATAAGAGAAGGGGCAGACGCCCTCCTTCCTTTTGACGGAACAACCAGCAAGCACGACTGGCAAGGCTATGTTCCTTTTGAGGAGATGCCGTTTTTGTTTAATCCAGAAAAAGGGTACATATCAAACGGAAACAACAAGACGATAGACGACTCCTATCCTTATTATGTTTCTAGATACTGGGCAGACCCGAGTCGTGCAACCCAAATAGAAAGAAGGCTAAAAAAACTAGAAACAATAAACAGAGAAGACATGGCATCAATTCAGAATGACACCACGTCCCCCTTTGCGCAAGAGTATTCAAAAACTTTTACTGAAACATATAAAAAAGGATCCTCTGTTGATGGAGACACAATATATGGCTTATTAAAAAACTGGAACGGAGAAGAAACAATCGAGTCACAAGAAGCTCTTGCGTTCCATCTTTTATATCTTGCTACAATAGAAGGTCTTTTTGAAGACGAATTAACCCTTCTTGGAAAAAGATCAATGGAAACCCTTTTAAGTCTAAGATACCTAACCTCTCTTGCTGTACGCAAAATCTTTGAAGAAAAAAGTTCTTTGTGGATAAACAACGTTGATACCCCAAAACAGGAAACACTAGAAGACATTGTTAACCAGTCTTTTAAGCAAGCCGGTGAAAAACTAGCTTTTTTTAATGGAAGCCCATGGGGGAAGGTGCACACCCTAACGGTTAAGCACAGGCTTGATAAAGACCCGCGCATAAAAAAATGGATTAACTTTAGCATTGGGCCGTTTCCTATGGCGGGATCAGACAAAACCCCAAGAGCAGCGAGCTACAAAGCAGAGGCTCCTTTTGAGGTCGTTGCGGGAGCGTCAATGAGAAGAATTATTGATCTTTCTAATTTTGATAACGGTCTAAGCGTTCTTCCAACCGGACAATCAGGCCTTTTTGGATCAAAACACTATGACGACCAGACCCCCCTATATAACAGCAACAGCTATAAGCCTTTTCAGTTTCTTGAAGAAACAATAAAAAACGACCCAAGTATGAAAAAACTTGTTTTCTTGCCGGCTAGTCGTTAACAAAAACTAGCTTGCCAAGAACCCCTCTTTCAGCGATTGCCTTAATTGACGCAACAGCATCTTTCATTGGAATCGTGTTTGAAATAAAAGGAGCAATTTTCCCCTCACCAAGCAACCGTCCTATTTCAGCTAGGTTTTTTGTATTTTGTTTTGGTTCGGTAGCTTGGAATCTGCCAATAAATACACCAGAAACTGCACACCCCTTTAAAAGTATCAGGTTGGTAGGAAAAGACGGAATTTCCCCGCCAGCAAAACCAACCACCAAATAGGTTCCTGCCCAACCAATTGACCTTAGGGCCGGCTCGGCATAACAGTCACCAACGGGGTCATATATGATGTCATAACCGCCCTTTGTGCTTTTAGTTTTTAGCTCTTGCGTAAAAGCAACTTGCTCTTCTTTGTTTAGCTTGTTTTCTCCGTAAACAATAACGTCGTCTACTTCGTAGCCAGCACACACCTCAGCCTTTTCTTTGGTAGAAACCGCTGCTACCACACGCGCACCATAAGCTTTTGCAAGGTCAACCGCCGCAAGACCAACCCCACCAGAAGCCCCCAAGACCAAAACTTCGTCCCCACTTTTAATATTTGCTCTTTGTACAAGGGCATGTAGGCTTGTGGTATATACCATAAACATTCCGCCAGCCACATGAAAAGGCAGCCCTTCTGGCAACGGAAACACAAAGCTTTCTGGGACAACTATTTTTTCAGCGAAAGCACCAAACCCCTTAAAAAAAACCACCTTATCACCAACCCCAAAAGAAAAAACCTCTTTTCCTACGCTGCTTACAACTCCCGCACCTTCGTGCCCCGGAGAGAAGGGAAGCTCTGGCTTAAACTGATAAAGCCCTCGAACAATGAGATTGTCCGGATAGTTTAATCCGGCAGCCTTTACATCAACAACTATTTCGTTGTCCCCCGGGACCGGGTCTGGAACCTCTTCCCAAGAAAGGTTTTTTACTGGGGCAAACTCTTTACACATAATTGCTTTCATTTTTATTCCTTTTTAATGCTTGAACACCCTTGTTCCGGTAAACACCATTGAAATTCCGTGTTCATCACAAGCCGCTATAACTTCTTTGTCTTTTATAGACCCGCCCGGTTGTATGATTGATTTTATTTTATATTTTGCCATTAAGTCAACAGAATCTCTAAAAGGGAAAAAAGCGTCTGACGCAAGAACGCAACCGCCTGGAACCTTTGCTTTGTTTAAAGCATCCCTTACGGCAGCAACTCTGCTTGTTTGTCCACCAGAAATGCTAATAATTTTTTTGTTATAAGCTACTACAACAGCATTTGATTTTGTGTGTTTAACCGCGCACCACGCAAGCTTAAGCGCAGAAAGCTGGGCCTTGGTAGGCTTTCTTCTTGTTGCTGTTTTTAGAGCCCCCTTTTTTAGTGTGGAGAGGTCTGTTTCTTGTGCAATTTTCCCCCCTGAAAGGTCTCGCACCACCACCTTTCTTGGTTTATGTTTTTTGAGCAATAAAATGCGCAAATTTTTCTTTTTTGAAAAAAAAGCTAAAGCACCCCTGTCAAACGCTGGTGCAATTACAACCTCAAAAAAGACCTTGTTTAGCTCTTTGGCGGTTGCCAGATCACACTCTTTGTTTATTGCAACAACCCCGCCAAAAGCAGAAAGAGGGTCCACGCGAAGAGCGCCCAAGAAGGCAGTCCTTGTTGTTTTTCCAAACCCAATTCCGCAAGGGGAACCATGTTTTACAATTACACACGAAGAATCCTTAAACTCATGAAGACAAAGAAGCGCAGCCTCGCTATCCAAAAAGTTGTTATAGGACAATTCTTTTCCCTGGAGCTGTTTTGCCTGTGGAACGCCTGTTGACCCACGCGTTTCCTTTATAACAAAGGCTTTTTGATGTGGGTTTTCTCCATAGCGCAAAGAAATTGCCCCGTCGCCTGTCTCCAGCGAGCTTTCTAGCTCCGTTGCAATTGTAAGGTCATAGTTTGCACAATAATCAAACGCTTTGCTCGCAAGAGAAAAACGCATTCTTTCATCTACGCCGCCAGCCGAAATTGCTTTTTTCAGGACACCATAGTCTCCAGGATCAACCACCACCGAAACCCACTTGTTGTTTTTTGCAGCAGAACGAATCATTGTTGGTCCACCAACGTCAATATTTTCAATTTTTTCTTTAAGCGAAACCCCTGGGATTTTTGCAACTCTTTTAAAAGGATATAGGTTGCAAACAACCAAATCAATCCATTCAATTCCGTTTTTTTTAGCCTCGTCGTTGTGAATGTCTCTTTCTCCTAAAATTCCACCAGCAATTTTTGGATGCATAGACTTAACTCTTCCTCCAAAGATTTCTGGAAACCCCGTAATTGAAGCAATTGAAACAGCGGGAATGCCAGCCCTTTTTAGCGCCTTGACAGTGCCGCCGGTAGCAATAATTTTTACTTTTTTGTTTTTTAAAAACCGAGCAAAAGGAACAAGTCCTGATTTGTCAAAAACAGAAAGAAACGCAGTTTTTGGTATAATTTTTTTACTCATTGCTAAGTCCTATTTTTTTTATTGCCTCAACAAAAGCCTCTCCCTCTAGTTTCTGGACTCTTTTTTTAAGGGAGGCAACCGTGTCGTGGCGAAATACAGGACATTTTTTTTGAACAAGAACCGGTCCTTTGTCTATGTCTTTCGTTACAACATGTATTGTACATCCCGTTTCTTTGTCTTTTGCGTCTAACACCCGCCGATGAACGTCGTTATTCATTCCTCCGGCATACTTTGGCAATAGCGATGGATGTACGTTTATAATTTTCCCTTCCCAACCCGAAACGAACTCCTTAGAAAGAATTCTCATAAAACCAATAAGCAATATTAAATCTACGTTTTTTTCTTTCAGCTTCTCAGTTATTTCTTTGTCAAAAGCTGCTCTTGTTTTGTTTCTGTGATTTATGAAACAGCTATCAATGCCATATGTTTTTGCTTTTTCTAGAATCAAAGCATTTTTGTTGTTTGTAATAATGGTTTCAATAGAAGCATTAAGAAAACCGGACCGAATGGCTTCAGCAATGTGGACAATATCAGAGCCCTTCGTTGAGCCTAAAATTCCTAAGCGCACTATTGGCGCAACCTTTTCATGTTTTCTATTCTTTTTTGAATTAAGGCAGTTGTTCCAATGTCTTTTCTATGAAAAAGGTTTCCAACAACCTGTGAAATGCCGGCCTCCGCTTTTTGTTCGGCTTCCGATATTTCTTTGTCTACCCCAACACATGCCACAGTTCTTGACCCCGTTGCAACAATCCTGTTTCCATCTTTTTGTACTGCGGCAAAGAAGAGATTGTTTGCCTCCATGTTGTCCCCCCCCGAAACCACAAACCCTTTTTCTGGGTTGTCTGGATATCCATTTGGCACGGCATACTTACAAACCGTAGCACACAGCTCAAACTCTATGTTTATATTCTTTAGTGAACCCTCCACAATATGATTACAGATGTCAAAAAAATCAGTTTTTAACAACGAAAGAACATTCAGTGCTTCTGGGTCACCAAGCCTTGCATTATATTCAATTACCTTTATTCCACTTTTTGTTGCCATGAACCCTCCATACAAAAAGCCCTTAAATTTTGTTCCTGTCACGCTGTATAGCTCTTTTGCAACTTTTTCGTTTGTTTTTTGTGCGTCGCTAAGATCTTTGTCGGAAAGAAAAGGAAGAGAGTGGTTTGCAAAAGAATATGTTCCCATGCCACCCGTGTTTGGTCCAACGTCTCCCTCAAACGCTCTTTTGTGATCTTGGACAACCGGCATGTGGACACAGTGTTCACCGTCACAAAAACTCATTAAAGAAAACTCTTCTCCCACAAGCTTTTCTTCAACTAAAAAAGTTCCTCCCATATCTATGATATTTTTGCAGTATTCTAAGGCCTCCACGAAAGAAAAAAGGTGTTCGCCGGAAACCTTTACCCCTTTTCCGCCCATAAGGCCATCATATTTAATGACATAGCTTCCACCGAGCTCTTGTAAAAAATCTTCTACTTTTTCAACAGACGAAAATTCCTTCCTTTTTGGGTTTTTTTCTGGTGAACAGCCGTCCAAGATGTTCCTTGCAAAGCTTTTGCTTGTTTCAATTCTTGCTACATTTTTTTTGGGAGCGACACAAGGAATTCCCTCTTTTTCTAGTTCGTCAACAAGGCCATTTTCTAGAGGATTTTCTGGGCCTATTATAGCAAAATCTATGTTAAGTTCTTTGGCGGTTGTAACGATTGTTTGGTTTTCTGAAAGGGGGGCCTCAAAATATTTTTCACACAAAATACTAATATGTGGATTAATCAAAGAACTTAAACAAAAAAGAGAAACAGGGCTGTTGCTTTGCTTGATTTTTCTGGCGATAGCAACCTCTCTTGCCCCAGACCCAACCAGAAGAACCCTGTTCATGATTTTCTAAGAACTTCTGTTCTGCTTTTTTCTAAGTTTTCTAAAAAGTCTTTAGAAATTTTTCCAGTACGATATTTGCCAGAAAAAACAGAGTCTTCAAATGTGGTAATTTTTGGATTTCCAAGGTGTGCTGCCGTTTTTAAAGCGTCTAAGTCTTGGTAAATTAATTCATCGGCGCCAATAGCTTTTTTTACTGCCTTTTCTGTTTTTCCGTGTGCGATCAGCTCAGAGGTTGCTGGCATATCAATTCCATAGATGTTTTGATATCTAACCGGGGGAGCCGCAGAAGCAAAATATACTTTTTTTGCCCCAGCCGTTCTCGCCATTTCAATTATTATTTTTGATGTGTGTCCTCTTACAATAGAGTCGTCCACCAATAAAACATTTTTATTTCTAAATTCAATCTCAATGGGCCCAAGCTTGTGTTTTACAGATTTTTTTCTCATGCTTTGACCAGGCATTATAAATGTTCGCCCAATATACCTGTTTTTGATAAACCCTTCGCGATATTTAACGCCTAAGTGGTAAGCAACCTGCATCGCAGCGGTTCGGCTTGTGTCTGGAACCGGAATAACAACTTCAATATTAAGGTGCGGGTATTTCTTCTTTATTTTTTCACCCAAAAAATCACCCATTCTTAGTCGAGCCTTATGAACAGATATGGAGTCAATTACCGAGTCGGGCCTTGAGAAATAAACAAACTCAAACAAACACGGAGAGAGCACAGTATTTTTTACACACTTCTTCTTAAAAACTTTACCGCCTTCACTAATTATGACCGCTTCTCCAGGCGCCACATCCCTTACAAGAGCATAGTTTAGGGCGCTTAAAGCTGCGCTTTCTGAAGCAACCATATACCCACTTTTTTGTTTACCAATTACCAGCGGCCTAATCCCGCTTGGGTCTCTAAAAGCAACAAGACCAATCCCAGCAACTAGGGCAACAACAGCATACCCGCCCTCACATTGTTTAAAAACATTTTTTAAAGCAGAAAAAACATGGGTTTCTTTTAGGGTTCTAAAATTTGTTTTGTGAAGCTCATATGCAAAAAGATTAAGCAAAACCTCAGAATCAGAACGGGTGTTAAATTGACAAAAATGTGTTTTTAATAAAGCTTCTTTAATTTTTTCACTGTTTGTTAGCGTTCCGTTGTGTGCAAGAGAAATGTTAACAGGGTTGGCAGAATAAAAAGGCTGAGCCTCATTTACGCTGTTATGTCCCGCAGTTGGATAACGAACATGTCCAACACCAATGTTTCCCTCTAGCTTTAAGGATTCGTTTGTTTTAAAAACTTCAGCTACCAACCCAAGGTCTTTGTAAAGAGACATTTTTTCTTTGTTCCAAGTACAAATACCAGCTGCGTCTTGTCCTCGGTGTTGAACTTGGATAAGGCCATCATAAATTTCCCCCGCCACATCTTTATTTTTATGATATATTCCGATTATTCCACACATTTTTAATAGTCTTTTAAAATTTTCTCAATTTCTCCTAAATATGTTGACGGAGTCAAACAAAGAAGAACGGCCCTGTCTTCTTCTGAAATGTTTAAATCGTTTACAATCGCTAAATATTTTTCTTTATCCAGCCCTTCACCGCGAGTAAATTTTTTAATTTTTTCGTAAGCATCTCCATCTCCATTTTTTCTTAAAATCGTTTGAATAGCCTCTGCTAAAACCCCCCAATTGTTTTCTAGTTCTGTGTGGGCCTGGTTTTTGTTAGGCCTAATTCTTTCCAACCCATTAATTATATTTTTATATGCCAAAAGACTGTGTGCAAAATTAGTTCCAATATTCCTAAAAAGAGTGCTACCACTTAAGTCTCTTTGAAGCCTTGACCTACAAAGTCTAGAGGACAAAAACTCCAACCCCGCATTTGCAAGCTCGAGGTTTCCTTCTGCGTTTTCAAAGGCAATGGGGTTAATTTTGTGTGGCATTGTGCTGGAGCCCACCTCGCTTGATTTGTTTTTTTGTATAAAAATATTTCTTTCTATATACAGCCAAATATCAACACTCATGTCTGTTAAAATGTTGTTTATTCTTATAATGTTTTGTAGCAGCTCTGCCAGCGAATCGTTTGGTTCAATTTGTGTTGTAATAGGATTGTTTTTAAGTCCGAGAGTTTTTAGAAATTTTTTAGAAAAAGAAACCCAAGCCTCTTTTGGAAAAGCAACCTTGTGCGCAGCAAGCGTGCCGGTTGCTCCAGAAAACTTTGCCAACAACTCATGTTTCTTTAATTGTTCAATCTGCCTAGAAAGCCTTGCGTGAAAAACAGCTATTTCTTTTCCAAGAGTGGTTGTGGTAGCGGGCTGTCCGTGTGTTAGCGCTAACATCGGAAAGTCTTTATTTTGTGATACTAATTTTTTTAAAGCCCCAGACAGCTTTTCCAGGGTTTTTAACATGGAAGATTGGACAGCTTCTTTAATCATTAAAGAATAAGCGGCACTGTTTATGTCTTCGGAAGTTAGTCCAAAGTGTACCCATGGCACCAGCGCCTTCGAAACATTTTTTTCTACCTTTTTAGACAAATATTGTATAACCGCACCAACGTCATGCTTTGTTTTTGTTTCAATCCTTTTAACCTCGTTGTATTCTTTTTGGTCAAAGTTTGAATAAATTTTTTCTAGTTTTTGTTGGTCTTTTTTATCAAGAGAAACAATATTTTTTAATGCTCGATGCTGTGATAAAAAAATTAAATAGTTAACCTCCACATATAGACGAAACCTCATCAGTGCTTGCTCTGAAAAATATTCATTAAGCTCGCTAACGTATTTTTTGTATCTGTTGTCTAGGGGGGAAATGTTGGTCATAGATTTTCTAAGTTTAAAACTCTATAAACGGCTAAAGCACAATTTCCAGGGTCAAGAACAGTTAAAACAGGTGTCTTGCTTGGCATTTGTAGAGTAGAGTGAATATTTATACTCATATCAGCCATGTCTTTGAAGGGGGGGCAGGCAAAGGTTGGCTTTTCTGTGTTGGCTGCAACAAACCCAGATAAAGCGTTTGATTTTCCGGCTATGGTAATAAAAACTATTTTGTTGCCCTTCTTATGGGTCCGAATAATCTCTAAGACCCTTTCAGGACTCTTGTGTGCAGAAGCAACAAATGTTTCAAATTTTACTCCAAGCCTTTCTAACGAAGACGTAATTTTTTCAGTGTGATCCCTATCAGAATCAGAGCCCATAATTAAAACAGCTTTCATAGTATCTCCTCAATATTTTTTGATATTCTTTTGTTGATATTTGTTAAATCAGGAAACGAAAACTTTTTTCCTGTTATTAGTTCATAAAGTAATATATATCTTGCTGAAAGCTCAACAATTAATTCATCTGGAGCGCTAGGCAACCTCTCGTCTTTGTATGGATCACAGTTTTTTGCAAACCATAGTCTTAAAAACTCTTTATCTATATTTTCTGGTTCTTTGCCAGCGCGAATACGGTCTTGATATGTTTTTTTAATCCAATACCTGCTTGAGTCTGGGGTATGAATTTCATCAACAAACTTAATTATTCCGTCCGCCCCTTTTCCAATTTCATATTTTGTGTCTACCAAAATTAAACTATTTTCTTTTGCAACTTTTTGCCCGTAACTAAAAAGCTCCAAGCTCATTTTTGCTGCAACCTCAAAATCTTTTTCTGACATTAATCCTGAAGCAATAATTTCTTGTTTAGAAACAGGCTTGTCATGAACCCTGTCCTTTGTGGTTGGGGTTAACATTGGCTCATTAAGCTTGTTGTTCTTTTTTAAGCCTTCTGGCAAGCTGTTTCCACAATATTCTCTTGCGCCACCGCTATAAACTGTCCATAAAGACGTTTCGGTTGTTCCCGTTATGTATCCGCGAACAACAAACTCAACAGGGAAAACGCTACATTTTTCTACTAACGAAACATTTGGATCGGGAACAGAAATTAAATGGTTTGGAAAGAGATCTTTCGTTTGCGTAAACCACCAGGCGCTTACAAGGTTTAATACGGCCCCCTTGTATGGAATTGCCGCCACAACCCTATCAAACGCGCTTTGTCTATCAGTGGAAACCATTAATACTTTGTTATCTAGAAAATATGCATCACGAACTTTGCCAACTTTTTTGTTTGGGACGTTAATTCTGGTGTCCTGAATAGTATTACCCAGGTTTTCTTGAATGACCTGATAATATTTTTTGTCAATATTCATGACAGACTTGTGAAATAGGGTTGGACAAAATATGACTATTTATAATTAAATCCACGTCCTTTTTTAGTTGATTTTTTTTTGAGGAAATTTCCCAAACAACGCTTTTTTGAACATTTTTAATTTTATCAAAACCAAACCTCTTCTGTAAAATTTCCTTAATTCTTCTTCCTTCTATGTTTTCTTTTTCTCTAACTAAAAACCTTTTTGTTTTGTTTGTGTTATCAAGATCAACCATAAATTCTTTGCTAGGGTTAAACAATACGTTTGTTTTATAAACATCCTTCAAGTCCATATTTTTGTCAGCTTCTATCTCAAAATGAACATATCTTTTTACCGTTGTATCTGCCCCCAGCTTCTGGACACACTTTTCTACAGAGCTGGCTTCGTTGTCAGCAATCATTGTTGATATAATAATTTCTTTTGTTGTTGGGCTTTTTTCAAAGGGTGAAACAATTATCTTTTCAGCAGCATATTTTAAAGCCCTATAGCTATAGGCGCTTTCTTGTACTATGTATTTATTCATTGCTTTAAAAACTGCATCACCCTCTCCACCAATTGTTCTTTCTGGGTGCGGCATAATTGCCATAGCATTGCCGGGCAAATTCCCTAAAGCTGCAATATTATCAACCGACCCATTAGGGTTTGTGGGGAAGTCTGATGTGAGCTCACCGCTTTCGGTACAATAGCGATATGTTGCAAGGTTGTTTTCTTTTATAATGCCGCTTAATTTTTTGCTCATCATAAACCTCCCCTCTGCGTGGGCTAACGGAACATTAAGGACACCTCCATTGTTTTTGTCTATAAAAGCTGACCTGCTTTTTTGGTTTGGTTTAATGTGGCACCATGTGTTGAAATAGCCCGTACCAACAATTTGCCCGCTTTGAACGCGCTTGTTTTGTGTTAAACTAGCTATAGTTCCAAAGCTTTCGTTGCCAGGAACAATCCCGCTTTCAACTAAAATTTGAGCACCGTTACAAATGCCCAAAACAGGCTTCCCCAAAGCAATTGCCTTTTTAACCTCTTCCATAATGGGGTCTAGCGATGCAATAATGCCAGACCTTGAACGGTCTTCGTATGAAAAACCACCTAAAATAACATAACCATCACAAGCTCTTAGTTGAGAAAAAGGGTCATTCCAAAAATGGGGCACAGCAACCATGTTGTTTCTTTCAATGGTTGCAATAGTTTCGTTTTCTGTGTTAGAACCAGGGAACTGTATAAAAGCAATTTTTGGCTTATTGTTCACTCAGGTAAACCTCTTTTGAAGGGCTTGTTATAATTCTGCCAACTTCTATACACCCATCGTTTTCTAATGTTTTCATCACGGAATCTTTTTGGTTTGCTTCGACTATTAAAATAAGCCCTATTCCCATGTTAAAAGTTCTGTATAGCTCCTTAGTGTTTAGGTCGAGGTTGTTGGTTAAAAATTCAAAAATTGGAATTTTTTTCCATGTATTAATATCAATTTCTGCGGCTAAACCGTTTGGCAAAATCCTTGGTATATTGTCTATAAGGCCGCCACCAGTAATGTGGGCTATCCCTTCTATGTTTTGTCTGCCGCTGACCAAACCATTAATAACTGTACTATAATTTTTGTGCGGAGCGAGCAAAGCATGTTCAATAGTTATGTTTTGATTGGGGAGCGTGTCGTTTGTATCAAGCTTGAGAGTTTCAAATATTAATTTTCTTGCAAGAGAATATCCGTTGGTGTGTAACCCGCTTGAAGGCAAACCAAGAATAGTAGACCCGTTTTTAATTTTAGAGCCATCAATGATATTTTTTTTGTCTATAATGCCGGTTGCAACACCAACAAGATCGTATTCGTTTTTATGATATGTTCCTGGCATTTCAGCGGTTTCTCCCCCGACCAACGAAACCCCCAACCGCTTACACTCACCAGCAATGCTTTTAATAATTTCAGATATCGCACCCGGGTCCAGCAGGCCACTTGCAAGGTAATCTAAGAAAGTAATTGGTTTAGCCCCGGTTGCTGCAACGTCATTACAACACGCATTCACTAGGTCAACTCCAACAAAGTTAAAGTTCTTACATTGTTGAGCCACAGACATTTTAGTGCCCACCCCATCAATGCTCTGAACCATAATTGGTTCATCGTAGGTTTTTAAAATGTCTTTTAAGCTATACATTGACCCAAACCCGCCAATAGAAGAAAGAACGTTTTTTGTAAAAGTTGCCTGAATCGTTTTTTTTGAAGAAGCAATCGCCTGATAAGTTTTTTCGATGTCTACGCCAGCGTCTTTATATGAAATTTTTTGTTTCATGATAATAGTTTTTTTCTCAATGAGTTTTCCCAAATATTTTTAGCATCTTTTATTAATAAGCTTACCCTATCGTTTATTTTGATTGTTTTTTCGGGCGTTGTTATACCTATAATATCAAAAGGGATATTGTTTGTTTCTAGTGTTTTTTGAGCAGCCCCAACAGCCCCGTTGTTAATTTGGACAACAATACTCAAGCTCTCATTAAAGAGCTTTTCGGAAAAAGACTCCTCGCTAATTGTTGACAAGATGCCCACCTCATTCATAAAGCTCATTTTTGAAAGAGCAATAATAAGACCACCCCTCGTAACAACCCTTGAAGACAAAACCGCTTTGTTGTTAATTAGTTCCATTAACGTATTAAGCATTTTGCTATATTCGGTAACAGAGAAAAGACAAACATCATTGTTTTCAACTCCAAACAAGTCAACCACCATGCTTCCGCCCATTTTGTTTCCAAACCCACCTAACAACAACAGCATAGACTCTTCGGACTGCAAGCCGTTCTTAATAGATAGGTTTACATCTTTTATTTTTCCAAAACAGCCAATCATTGGACTTGACGGGATTGCATTTTTACCGCTTTGGTTATAAAAACTAACATTGCCCGCAACGATTGGAAGATTGGTGTTGTTTTCAAAGTGCAGTTTTGAACAGGTTTCTTTTATGGCTTTGCAGCTTTCAGCAAACTGCCACATTTGTTCAGGTTTTTCTGGGTTTCCAAAGCATAAACAATCAGTTAATGCAACGGGAGTGCTCCCGCTTGCTACAATTTTTGCGGTTGCTTCCAACACCGCGTGCTGTGCTGTTAAATATGGATTAATTTTCCCAATTTTAGGGTTGTGTGCCAGCGCAGCAGAAAAACCAACCCCCCGAATTTCTTGAGGAAAGCTGTTGTTAAAAGCAGCAACGACTCCCGCCTCTGAAGTGCCGCGCTCTAAAACCACACGGCCCTGTACGTTTTTGTCATAGCACTCATAAACCGACACTCTTGATGCAATGTTTTCGTTTTTTAATAAGCTGACTATAGTGTCGTTATAGTTTTTTATAGCCGGCAAAGGACTATTTTTTTTGACAGTTTTAATGCTTTTTAAAGGACGTCTATAAACAAAACCCTCGTTTATTTTTTTTATAGGTCCATCAACAATCTTTTTATTGTTTGCATAAACGGTATAGTGGGAGTCTTTAATAATTTTGCCTATGACCTTGGCTTGTGCCAGCAACGAAACGTTTGGTAAATCAAATTTTTTATTGTAATGGTCTAAAATTATAGGCGTGACTTTTGGATTACAAACCCACATAAACCTTTCTTGGGTTTCTGAGCAAAGCGTTACATGGCTTGGTAGGTTTGGCATGCTTGCGTGGATCTCGTCAACCCAAATTTCGGCACCCATTCCAGCGGCGTCTGCCAACTCAATGCTGGCACACGCCACGCCACCAGCTCCCAAGTCTTTAAAACCAACCTGGCCTACCATATTGTGTTTTTGAAAATATTTAAAAAGCTCATATGTAGATTTCAAAATATGCCTTTCTAAAAACGCATTAGGTTCTTGAACAGCCCCCTTGTTTTGTTGTTCTTTTTCTTCTTCTAGCTCTAAAGAAGCAAAGCTTGCCCCACCGAACCCGCTATTGTCTGTAGGTTTTCCTATCAAAATCAAATCATATCCTTCAGAGTTTTTTGGTGCCCGCGACCTAATAACGTCTTTTTCTCTAACAATTCCTGCGGCTACAACAGTAACCAGACAGTTGTCGTTATATCCATCATCATAATATAAATCTCCACAGATGTTTGGAATTCCTAACGGATTTCCATAGCCAGCAATACCGCTAACAACACCATCATGGATCCACTTTGTTTTGTTGTTTGCTATATTTCCAAATCTTAGTCCGTCGCCAACAGCAACCACCTCTGCCCCCATACAACAAACATCCCTTACGTTGCCACCAACTCCAGTAGCGGCACCCTCATATGGAACAATTTGACTTGGGTGGTTGTGCGACTCATGGCTAAGCACCAAACCATACCTATTGTTTTTTGAGTCTGTGGCAATTGAAACAATTCCAGCATCGTCTTTGGCACCAAGTATTACATCCGGGCCATCTGTAACGAAATGTTTAATATGTTCTTTACTGCTTTTGTAAGAACTGTGTTCCGACCCTTGAATAGAAAACAATATTAACTCAGCTAAAGTAGGCGACCTTTTAAGGAATTCGTTCTGCACTTTTTTTGCTTCTTCTACGCTGAGAGGAATGTTGTTCTTAGATAAAATCGCAGCAATCTCGTCATCTGTTAACGTTGAAAAATCAAAAATATGCCAACTTTCTGCAATTGTCATAATTTAAAAGTTTGATTTCTGTCTGGACCATACGAAATGAGAGAAATATGATTACCAGTTGTTTCCTCTATTTTTTTAATAAATGTTTTTAATTGAATAGGGCATTCATCAATGCTATTAATTTTTTCAGGCAAACTTTCCCAACCCTCTACCGTTTCGTAAACAGGTTCAATTTGTCCAAAGCGCTCCAAGTCTGATGGCACATAATTAATTCTTTCATTGTTAATTGTATACCCAACACACATTTTTATTTTGGACAACCCAGAGAGAACGTCTACTTTTGTTAGAACCAGCTCAGTAAATACATTAATTTGATTGGCGTATTTTAGTTGTACCAAATCGATCCAACCAATTCTTCTGGGACGCCCAGTTGTGGTTCCATATTCTTGCCCCTTCTCTCTAATTTTTTCTGCTAAAGACGATTTAATCTCTGTTGGGAAAGGCCCGCGACCGACATAGGTTAAATATGCTTTCGCTATTCCTATAATGTGCTTGTTTTGGTTAATTCCCACGCCAGCTCCAGCCTCAACGTGACCACCAATGGTGTTGCTGCTTGTTGTATATGGGTAAAGACCGTGGTCAACATCCAAACACGCTCCCTGCGCTCCCTCAAAAAGGATTACTTTATCTTCTTTAATGGCGGCCGTTAATTCTTCGGTAATATTTTTTACATAAGGGCGTATTATTTCTGCGTACTCTAAATATTCTTTTAAAATTTCTTCATAGGAATATGGAAAAGACTGTTCAAAAACTTTTTCAACAAGCCCTTTATTAAAATCAAATGATTTTTTAAGTCGCTTCGTAAAAACTTTTTCGTTTAGCAAATCAATTATTCTAAGGCCATGCCTATACATTTTGTCTGCATATGCTGGAGCAATTCCAGACCTGGTGCTTCCCGCAGCCAGCTCACCTTGAAACTCTGTTAGGCAATGATCCATGTCTACATGATATGGCATGATAAGGTGGGCACGCTTACTAATAAGCAAATTTGTTTTCAAACTTTCTTTTTTTAAGAGCCCTATTTCATGGATTAATACTTTTGGATTAATTACAACCCCATTTCCAATAACTAAATGACACTCCTTGTGAAGAATGCCGGATGGAATTAAGTGTAATTTAAGAACTTTTTTATCAAGAACAATTGTATGCCCCGCATTATTTCCTCCTTGAAACCTGACCACATAGTCCGATTTAGCAGAGAAAAAGTCAGTTATTTTCCCCTTGCCTTCGTCTCCCCATTGGGCCCCAAGAATAACAATAATGTTGCTTATCTTTTTTTGCACTTTTTGATGATAGTGATAAGCTGTAATTTATGTTGTGCTTTTTTTATACCAAAAGAATACTTTGAAAATTTCCACATTTTTTTTCGCAACACTATTAATGGGGTGTGCAGCAGTGGGTTCCATTCTAGTGCCGTTGGAATCAATTGCAAAACCTAGCGGAAAATACGGAATAGGAACACAGGTTCATTTTTGGACCGACAATAGTCGTAGCGAAGAGTATACTACGTCCCCAACAGACTTTAGAAAACTTTTAGTTCAAGTATGGTATCCTGCAGAAATTAGGTCAAACTATCAAAAAACTACCCATCTAATTTACCCAAAAAAATCTGTAAAAAAAGCGGTTGAAACAACCAGAATTCCTAGCGGATTTGTGAAACATGGCGCTAGGCTTATGTCAAGTGCGGTTAAAGGAGCTCAGCCTATAAGAGATAAAAAATTCCCGCTTATACTTTTTTCTCATGGTGACGGAGGGTCAACAGTTCAAAACTTGTCTCAAATTGAACAACTGGTAAGCAATGGCTATATAGTTGCGGCGTGTAACCACACCTATAATGCATCCATTACATTTGACAAAGAAGGTACCCCAATTCTTTATAAAAGAAATGTAACCTGGGATCAGCAAGCAGACTATCACCGAAAATATTATACAAACCAACTTATTCAATATAGATATGAAGACATCGCCTTTGTTCTTGATCAGCTTTCTAAACAAGAGCTACAAGAAAAAATTCCCAATCACTATTTTTCTATGATTGATTTTGACAAAATTGGAATGATGGGACACTCTATGGGAGGAGGAACAAGCTATTATGCTTTATTAAATGATAATAGAATTAAAGCAGCCCTGGCTTTAGACGGATGGTTTTTTTCTTTTAGTGAAGAGACCGCGAAGAAAAATACCAATAAGCCTTTTATGCATATAGGGCAAGAACAGTTCATAGACCCAAAGATTGTTGGAGATATGCACAACACAGAAGATGGGCTAGAAAATTTTAGGCTATATAATTTTATTTTACAAAACAACAAACCCTCTTATGCGGTGTATATAAAAAACAGTTTACATTATACTTTTACCGACTTTAAACAGGTTTATGTGCAAGACAAAGCACTTTCTTTTCCTATATCCTCTCTTGGGACGGTTGACAAAGCCGTTGTGAGAAATACAATTAATTTGTCCATGATGAATTTTTTTGATGCTACATTTAAAGATAAAGAGTTTGAAAAAAATCTTTATAAAAACTACGAGAATGAGGTAATTTTTATTTATAATGAAAATTAAAAACATATTAACAATTCTTTTAGTGACAACCCTAGTGTATGCCCAAGAACGACCAGTGCATACTTATTCGATTGTTGCCATTGATAAAGAGTCCGGTCAAATGGGAGGCGCTGTACAAAGCCATTGGTTTTCTGTTGGCTCCTTGGTATTGTGGGCTAATCCTGGAGTAGGAATTGTTGCTACCCAATCTTTTATTCGTCCAGAATATGGTCCAGAAATATTAAATATGTTTTCTAGGGGAGTCTCCCCGCAGCTTGCTCTTAATATTCTTTTAAGAAAAGATTCTGAACAAAATGTTCGACAAATAGGGGCCGTTGATATTAGGGGGAGATCTGTCACTTTCACAGGAGAAGATTGTATTGTATATGCTTCCGGTATTCAAGGCGACGGGTATGCTATTCAAGCCAACATTATGAGAAATCCCGGTGTTCCAGAAGCGATGGAACAAGCATATCTGTCTACAGAAGGGTCTTTAGCAGACAGGCTGTATGCTGCTCTTGTTGCCGCAGAAAATATAGGCGGAGATTTGCGCGGAAAACAATCAGCAGCTATGTTAATTGTTCCAGTAGAAAAAGTAGACAATCTACTTAGTTCAAAGATTTATGATATTCGCGTGGACGATTCTCTTGATCCCCTATCAGACTTAAATCGATTAATGCGTATTCAAAAAGCATACATTTTTGCTAACGAAGGAGACGTCTTATCTGCTGAAGGAAAACTACAAGAAGCGCTTGATGCATACAATAAAGCATCAGAGCTATATCCAGAAAACGTAGAGCTGTTATTTTGGGGGGCAGTGATTCTTTGTACGGATGATAAATTTGATATTGCAAAACCTATGTTTGAGAAAATTTTCAAAGTTGATCCAGACCTAAAAGAAATGGTTCCTCGACTTGAAAACCATCCAATGTTTCCATTGAGTGAAGACATGGTTAAAAAAATCTTAAATATTACAAGTGAATAATATATCACGCAGCAAAGGCTTAAAATGGGGTCCATTTGTAGCAAGAATTCCATTTATACACATTAAGTTTAGAGCGGCAGAATTTTTTCAGGGGATAGTTATATCTGGCGCAACAGCCTTTGCCGGCATTCCTATTGCAATGGGGATGGGCTTAACTTTTGAAGAAGGCGTTGCTCTTTCTTTAATAGCCGGAACGCTAATTGCTGCAGGCCCTATCCTTTTCGGGGTCCCGTTTGCTCCGGGATGGGTTACGCCGGCCTACCCAATCGTTATAGGCGTATTTGCAACTATGGGGTATTATTCACCAGCTGGAGCAGAATATCAAGTTGAAACCTTTCAGTTTATGTCTGCTTTGTGCATAGAATTTACCCTGTTAATTGCCATTTTAGGAATGACAGGCTTAAGCAGTAAAATTGTTAATTATATTCCCAACACATTAAAGTCAGGTATTATTCTGGGGGCCGCAATAGCAGCGTTCTACCAAGTATTTTTTAAAGAATTTGATTCCAAATATATGGAGCAACCCGTGGCCATGACCATTGCTTTAGCTATATGTATACTTACCACTTTTTCAGCGCCGTTTAAAAAATTAGCAACTTCAAATAAAATTTTTCAAAAATTAAGCTCACTAGGTCTCCTTCCAGGCTTTTTAATAGCAGCAACGGTTGCTTATGTTATAGGTGAGGCTACATTAAATATTACTTGGGGTTTTAAATTTCCAGACGTTGTTACACTGTTTGAAAGAACCTCTCCTTTTTCAATTGGATTTCCAACACCAAATATGTACCTAGATGCTTTGCCGCTAGTAATAATTGGGTACATTCTTCTTTTTGGTGACATTATTACGGGAAAAGCAATTTTAAATGATGCCCAAAAAGAAAGACCGGATGAGGTGCTAGACGTTAACGTTAATAAGATCCATTTATCAATAGCGATTAGAAATTTTCTTGGGTTAATTGTTAACCCAAACTTTCCAACCCAGGGAGCCTTGTGGACGGGTGTTCATGTTGTTGTTGCTGAAAGATGGAGAAAAGGCCCCAAAGAAATGCCCTCAATATTTGATGGATTAGGATCTTATTATTTGATGGCGATTCCACTTTTGTATGTAACGATGCCTTTTGTAACTCTTATGCAACCCCTGATGAACATAGCCCTCAACTTAACATTGGTACTAACCGGGTTTGCATGCGCCTATGTGGCACTTGCCATTCCCAAAACGAACGCCGAAACAGCTTCTGCGCTTCTAATAGGTCTTCTTGTGGCTTTTTCAGGAGAATATATTTGGGTTGCTTTATTGGTTGGTATACTGCTTAGCGTTTTTGTGGTTGGGTTTCACAGAAAACAATGAAACCATTAATCAGTCGCCGAAACTTTGTAAAAAAAGTTAATCCGGGTGGTCCTGGATGGGCAAAATATACCGATGAAACCCTAGAGAAACCTTGGCCGATTCCAAACGGAATCCTTTGCATGGTGTTGGGTTGTATAGCCACCTATAGCTTCCTTTTAGGTGTCGACCAATTAATTTATGGCCAAATAGAATTGGGAATCCTAAATTTGTAGTTTAGGGGCCATTTCATCTTTCGGCTTATTTAAATTATGGAAATAACTACTCCAGGGCGAATTTGTCTTTTCGGTGAACACTCCGATTATTTGGGGTTGCCCATTATTGCAATGGCGATTTCTTTGCGAGCCAAAATTTTAGGACAAAAAAGAACTGATAATCAAGTTATCATTCATCAACCCGACATCAATGAAACAGAAACATTTTCTCTCAAGGATTTACGTTACACTAAATCCCGCGATTATTTCAAAAGCTGCATTAAGACATGTCAAAACGAAGGGCTTGTTTTTTCATCTGGGTTTGAATGCGAGGTGAGCAGTACAATACCTATTCGTGCAGGCGCTAGTAGTTCGTCTGCTATTAATGTGAGTTGGATTCATTTTTTGTCTAAAATGGCTGATAATCCTATTGAATGGACACAGGAAAAAATTGGGGAATTAACCTATCAAGCAGAATCAACCGAATTCAATGAGCCGGGGGGAATGATGGATCAATATACAACTGCTATGGGGCATATTATACATTTGGAGTCAGAACCCAATATTTCCATCCAGTCGTTAAACCCAGAATTGGGCTCATTTGTATTGGGAGATTCAGAACAGCCAAAAGATACAATGGGAATCTTAAAACGCTTAAACGATTCGCGAGTGGAGATACTAAATACATTACGAGCCAAAAATCCAACAATTAATATCCATACGATGAATCATGACACCAATCTTTCTGATTTAAATAACGAACAAAGAAAAACGTATAAGGGAACAGTTCAAAATCGAAACTTGCTGCGCAAAGCATTGGTAGAGCTAGAAAAAAATAAGCCAAATTACCAATTAATTGGTACGCTTCTTACCGAGCTTCATGTGGTGCTAAGAGACATCTTTGATATAAGTACCCCTAAAATTGAATCGATGCTTGAAGCGGCAATGAGTGCAGGCGCTTTAGGCGGAAAAATTACTGGATCAGGAGGCGGTGGTTGTATGTTTGCTTACGCGCCAGCCCATCCAGAAAAAGTTGCTGAAGCCATTGAGCAAGCAGGAGGGAAAGCATACATTATTCATTCAGATGATGGCACACAGTCTTTTATTTAATTAATAAAATAATGCAAAAAATTTGTTGACATCCAAAAAAACTATAACCAATTTATGTTGATTTAGCCTTTGAAGGGATACGGGTCCTTTGAAAGGCGTATATATTTTATTATATACATTAATATATATAAGGGTAAGAAAATAATAAAATGAACAACAACAAATTAAAATTTGTTTATATAATTACTCATTTGGAGGTAGAATAATGAGAAAACTACGTGTATTAATTGCATTGCTTGTTCTTCCTGCGCTCATCTTTGCACAATCAACAACTGGTAAATTGGCAGGTGTTGTGTCCGACGCTGATGGTAATGCATTAGTCGGAGCAAACGTTGTAGTAGAAGGAACAAACCTTGGTGCAGCTACCGATGAATTAGGTAGATATTATATTCTTGACGTTCCAGTAGGTAGCTACACTGTACGTGCCGAGTATATCGGCTATAGTACGATTGTAGAATCTGGCATAAGAGCATCAGTTGGGTTTACAACTACAACTGACTTTGCGCTAGAAGTAGCTGCTGTTGCAGGCCAAGAAGTAACAGTAATAAGAGAAAGACCATTGATTAATCCAAACGCTACAAATACAACTCGTATTGTTGATAAAGAGTTAATTGACGCGTTTGCTGTTAGAGGGGTAGCCAATATTGTGAACCTTCAAACAGGTGTTGTTAATGGGTACTTCCGCGGAAGTAGAAGCGGCGATAGTCGTTACTATGTTGACGGCGTACCAGTTAAGGACGTATATGGTGGAGGAAACTTCATTAATGGTAACTCTCAATCCGCACTTCAGGAAATTTCAATACAAACTGGAGGTTTCTCTGCAGAATACGGTGGTGCCAATGGTGGTATTGTTAACATTACTACTAAAACCGGTGGTTCCCAGTGGAGATCTAGAGTAGAAGCAATTTCTTCTATCGGGTCTGGTTCAGGAACCGATCCTGGTGCATTATATTCAGACGGTTATCAAAACGTCAACTTTGACGTGGGTGGACCAATTGGTGAAAATGTAAAAATATATTTATCTGTTGAACAACGCGAGTATGGTGGAAGCGTTTCGTTCGGCTCTTATCCACAAACAGACGCCACACCAATGATTGCAGTACCAGCTGATTACTATAGTGATGGTACTGATGGGTTCAGATATGGTAACGACGATAACGGTAACAAGATTTGGCATATTGAAGAAGTTATTAGAGACAACCAAACCGACCCTGCACTATTAGCTGCAGGTGTTGCTGCTTATGATACCACACATATCGTTTATAGTAATTATAGACGCATGTATGGTCAGCAACCACATGATAACACTGATCGTATTACCATTAATGGTAATATGACTATGGATTTTGGTCCATTGCGTGTTAAACTTGGTACTCAAGCATATGACTATTCAGGTAGAGGCTTCAGCTTTGGTAGAACTCTAGGTGGATGGACAGATGCCGGTAGTTATAACGAATCAAATTTTGCAATGGGTTACGTAAATGCTCGTTATACCATTAATCCTCTTTCTTATGTGAGAATGACATTATCAAATCAAGAATATGAAACTATTTCTGGTAATGAAAACTATCTTCATGATTTAGGCATGTATGGAAAGAGAACTAAAGCATTTGGTTCAACAAACTATTACTATCGTAGAGACGGTTATGGTCCGATTTCTCCAGATGAAATTTTAGGAGCAACCGGGTATGGATCACAATATACATACTTCGGCAAAAGAAACTCCGCAACTAACACTATAAGTTTTGACTATACTAGCCAGCTTGGTTATAATGAGTTCAAAATGGGTGGTTCTGTAGATAATACAGAAATTACACGATACAGTCTTAGCGCGGCTGGCGTAGCTAGAATGATAGCTGATGTTGATGCAAATTATGATGGCGTTGCTACCAATGAAGAAATTACTGCTGCAGGAAGCAATCCTGCTGACTGGAGATTTATTAACTATAGAGCTCTATACGTAACAAATCTCGGTTATAATATTTATGGTGACGAATGGAATGGAACATATAATCAAGACGATCATATGCTTGCTCCAGCGGAACCAGTCCAAACACGTTTCTATATTCAAGATAAACTTGAGTTTAAAGATGTGGTTTTACAAATGGGTCTTTCCTTTGAAACTATCGACACTGGCGCAATGGCTCCAGATTCAGACGGAGACGGAGACGGAGATTCAGATGGATTTAACCACCTATATTTTAATAGACAACGCGTAGACAGAAACGGTGATGGTAACGGTAACTACGTTTGGAAAAAAGTAGCAAAAGAAACTGCTGTTCACCCTAGAATTGGATTCTCATTCCCTATATCTGATCGTACTGTTTTCCGTGCGAATTATGGTACACACTGGCAATCAGTTCCAATGTCTTATTTATACTTATCAGATTCACAGCTATCAGCTGATATCTTAGCTGGTAACGCTACTGCATCTGAGAATCCTGCATTAAAACCTGAACGTTCTACTCAATACGAAATTGGTATTGAACAACGTATAGGCGCTTTTGCCTCATTAAAGATCGAAGGATTCTATAAAGAAAGTAAAGATTACTTGACGCTAGAAAATCGTTTAAACGCATTTACATCAACTTCTGGTGCAGGCGCTGAAACCCAACAAAATTGGGCACAGTACTTGAACGGAGACGTGATGGTTTCTCAAGGACTAACTATGAACTTTGAGATGCGTAGAACAAAAGGTTTGTATGCGCAAGCAAATTATACATACTCAGAATCTAGAGGTACCGGTTCTTATGGAAGTCAAAACTTCTATATTACTTGGATTGGTACTGATGACGGATATCCAAAAGCCATGAATCTTTTGGATTATGACCAAGCTCACACAGCAAATGTTATTATTGACTGGCGTTCACCAGATGCTACTGGTTTCTTAGCCAATACAGGATTTAATGCTGTAATGAGTTATGGTAGTGGTACACGTTATACCCCTTCTCAAGTTTATAGTACATTGTTTGAGAATCGTTGGGAATTCCCAGAGGGTCCAGTGAATTCAGGTACAAAACCTGCATATGTTAATATGGATCTTCGTATAGATAGAGGGTTTACCCTGGGCGGTGTTGACGCAAACTTATTTGTTGCGATTTACAACGCGATGGATGCAGAACATGCAAATGACGTCTATCATGGTACTGGAAACGTTGCCGAGGATGGCTGGCTAGCTACTGAAAGTGGACAAGCATGGATTTCCAACAGATTAGCTGCTAACCCTGACGTAGACGCAGAGTCACTTTATTATGATCTTCTTGGTTCACCAGGTAGATATGGTGCTCCACGTACTATTAGAATAGGGTTAAACGTAAGTTTTTAATTTAAATAATAAGGTAAAGAGGTAAATATGAAAGTGTTAAGGAATATTACCGTTTTCGGTTTGATGGCTTTGCTGATGGTGTCTGCTGTGGAAGCAAAAGACAAGGTCGCAAATAGATCAGGAGGTTCATCAAACTATGTTGATTCCAGCGGTACATTCGACGGAAACCAAATATATGCCGACGTTACTAATAATGGTCTTTTCTTGGATTACCATATTTCTGGTGATTCAGCGATGGAATGGCCTAAAGGTACCGGCGTACACTCTATCTTCCAATCAGCATTATGGTTGGGCGCTACAGTGAATGGTGAAACTCGAGTATCCATTGGAGATTATACACAAGATATGGGTCCAGGTCCATGGGGTGGCGATCCGCTAAGCGCGGTACATAGAATCTATAAGATAGAAAAATCTATGTTAGCTTCTCCAGGAGACTTTGCTGACTTCCAAAATTGGCCAGTTGACTTTGGCGCACCTTGGGTGGACGTTGATGGTGATGGAGTTTATACTCCAATGCCAGGCGGTACTGACCATCCACAGTTCGTTGGAGATCAGGTCCTTTGGTTTGTTAGCAATGATGGTGACCCAGCATATAAGTTAAATATGGGAACATCACCACTGGATCTTGAAGTCCAAACTACTATGTTTGGTTTTGATAGACCAGACGTATTTGGTGACATGGTCTTCCTAAAACAACTTGTAATTAACAGAGGTTCTAATATATTAACAGATACTTATATGGGTCTATGGTCAGATCCTGATTTAGGATATGCTGGTGATGACTTTGTTGGTTGTAACGTTCCTTTAGGGGTAGGCTATGTTTGGAATGATGGAGACGACCCTCAGTACACAACACTATCTACAGGCACTCCTGCTGCAGGATATGATTTCTTCCAAGGGCCAATGGTTGATTGTGATGCTGGTGAGGATTGTTCAGAGGGTGCTAAAATGTTTGGTCTTCGTCATCCAGGAAAGAAAAATCTTTCTATGTCATCTTTCGCATTCTACATCAATGGGGATGCAACATATACTGATCCTTCAGACGAAATTGAAGGATATTATTATATGCAAGGTTTAAGAAAAGATGGAAGTCCTTTTCCAAACGCAATTGCTGGTGATGATTATAACCAGAAATTCTGTTTCTATGGTGACCCATCGCTTGCACATAGTACAACAAATCCAGTGGATGGTAATTATACTCCATCAGCGGATAGACGTTTCTTGATGAATGTAGGACCATTTACTATGGCTCCTGGCGATTCACAAGAAGTGGTGTTTGGTATCTTTCACGCTGCCGGTGGTGGCGCATTAGCTTCAGTAGCTTATTTAATGGAAGTTGACGCGTTGGCACAAACAGCATATGATATTGATTTTGCGTTACCTGATTCCCCTCCTGCACCTAGTGTACAGGCAACTGCGTTAGCAGACCAAGTAATACTTGTTTGGGGTGCGGAACCAGAATCATACAACGTTTCAAGTGAAGTAGATGTTGATGCAAATGGTGATCCTACGAACTTCGTGTTTGAAGGATATAATGTATACCAAGCTGAAACAAACTCTGGTGCTGGTAAACGAAAAAGACTAGCCACCTATGATCTTGTTAACGGCATTACCGAAATTTATGACAACGTCTTTAATGCAGAATTGGGAGAAACTATCAATATTAGAACTCAATTTGGTTCTGATAGCGGTCTAGAACACTACCATTCTATTACTGGAGACGGGTTAAATAACAACTCAAAACTTATTACCAACCGTGAGTATTATTTCACAGTAACTGCATATGGATATAATGCTGACGGGATTCCAAAAACGCTAGAAAGTAGCTCTCGTTATCTTTCTGTAAGACCTGAAGTACCAAATACGTACTCAGCAGGTGAAAACACTGCTTCTTCTGGAGATTCATTCACGGCAGCACACGTTGGTCCTTCTCAAGGGTCAGTGGATGTTGTAGTGATTAATCCAGCTGATCTTACAGGAGATAACTATACTCTGACAATGGATGATGCAATGCCAGATGGAACAGCAGCTGTGAACTGGACAATTACTAATGATAATTCTGGTGCAATATTGGTTGCTAACAACCCTGTGGTTGGTGGTGTCAATACTGCTACTGGAGTTGAAGTTGGTCCAGGTGGAACCCCAGTTGTAGAAGGATTCCAAGTGTTGGTTAATGGTCCACAAGAAGACTTGCTATCAGTTAGTGAGTGGGATCACGGATGGAAAGAAAATAATGTATTAAGAGACCCTGCGGTTTCTTATGTACCATGGGCAAGTTTAGGACGTACAGGCTATATTCTTGAAAATAGAGCTGGTGCTCCCTATCTCATGCCTTACGCTCGTGACTTTGACCGATTTAACTATTGGGAATCTGATGATGTGGAGCTAGACTTTAGCACTCCATCATTAGGGTATGATTATCTTGCTGAATGGGTTAATGGTTATGCACCATTCTCAGCCTACAGACATAATTTTGCTACTGGAAACAAAGAGCAACTTTATGCTGGATGGTGGGAAACTGATGGTGATTATGTTCTAAGTATTGATGGTGCGAACTGGGTAGGGCCGATATATGGTAAATCATCTTTTGAACCTATTTATTGTTTTGTAGGACATATAGCTTCACCATATGACCCAACTAAGGAAGCACAATATATTGTCGATGATGATTTAATCACATCAGGCGGTTGTGGATGGGGTTATGTATGTGATAACTACACAACTAGTGGTGCACAAATTTATTATCCATACATGACAGCGACATTGTTCACTGACTACTTAGGTTCAGGAGTGTTACCAACTGCGGCAGGTTTTGCCTACTGGGGTGGTTTCACAACTGCTAGTTCTGTAGTATGGGAAATGAGTAAACCAAACTCATCTGCAGATACTTTTACATTTAGTACGGAGGGACTGGGCGTTGTAGCAAATGCATATGACCCAGACCGTATTAAGGTATGGCCAAATCCATACTATGGGTACAATCCAGAAGAACGCGATGCATTAGATCGTAGGGTGATGTTTACTCACTTGCCTGAAGAAGGACCTGCGACTATTCGTATTTTTGCTTTAGATGGTACTCTAGTTAGAGTATTACACCACAATGATGCCGGTAGTCAACACGCAACATGGGATATGAAGAACGACTTCGAACTTCCTGTTGCAAGTGGCATGTATGTGGCACATGTAGAAACTAACTTCGGAGATAAAATCTTGAAGTTAGCTGTAATTCAACCAGAACAACGTCTCGACGTTTATTAAGGAAAGGGAGTAGATAAAAATGAAAAATACATTTAAAATATTCCTTGGATGCGCAGTGTTAGCTTCATCGCTAACTGCGGGCACAGTAAGATCGCAAGGTACTGCTGGTGCCGCTCAGCTGTTGATTCCAGTCGGGGCTGAAACGATTGCTCTTAGTGGAGCAAACGCAGCGGGTGTGACTGGTGTAGATGCGCTATGGTTAAACGTAGCAGGTCTTGCACACCACTCCTCTGGTTTTCAAGGAACTGTTTCAACCATGTCCTATATTGCTGACATTAATGTTACGCATGCTGGCATGATTGTAAGTATGGGAGAAACTGGTACATTTGGAATGACTATCAAGGCATTAGACTTTGGTGACATTCCAAGAACCTCTGCTATTGCACCGGAAGGTGACGGGCAGACTTTTTCTCCTAGTTTTTTCACTGCAACTGTAGGATTTGCGAGAGCATTTTCTGATCGTGTTAATGTTGGTATTGCTGTAAAGGTTATTTCAGAAACAATTGAAGAAACCTCTGCAACAGGCGCCGCATTTGATGTTGGTGTTCAATATAAATTCCCAACTCAACCATTAACATTCGGTGTTACAATGAAGAACGTTGGTAGTAGAATGCATTATGATGGTATTAATCTAGATCAAACCCTTCAACCTGAAGGAGCTGCTTCTGGAGCATCAAATGAAACATTCAGAGTAGTAGCAGATAATTTTGCACTTCCAACTAGCTTAAATATATCCGCTAGCTATACACTACTTAACAATTTAGACCTGAGTGCTAATTTCACTAACCATTCTTACCAAACTAATACATTGGGCATTGGTGCTAAATACACTATGGGCTCAGCATGGATTGGTGCAGGAACTGTTATATCCTTAGGGGATGACGAACAACCTGCAGATGTATCCGATGCAGATTGGGAAGAAATGAATAGCACCCTTTGGGGAATGTCAGTAGGTGCGGGTGTTGCTGTACCTGTTGGTGATTACAATATGCATATTTCATATGCTATGAGATCAGCAAATGAATACTTTGATGATCACAGTGTCATTCAAGTCTCTTTAGATTTTTAAACAGTTATAGTTTAAGATTCTAAATAAAAGGGGTTCGTAAAGAGCCCCTTTTATTTATCAAACAATAAATCAATATTATCTTTTAATATTTCTGGTGGGATGTTTTGTCCTAAAAAATACCTTCCTGTTGTATTTTCAAAATGTATTTCCCAATGAAGATGTGCCCCTTTAGCATTTCTTAGCGCTCCACTTGAAGTTCCTGTATTCCCCGCCAATCCAACCACCTGCCCTTTTTCAACATTGACACCAGGAAGAATTCCTTCGGCAATGCTTGATAAGTGAGCATACACACTAATTGTTCTAAAATTAGGAACAATGGTGTATCCATGATCAATAATGATAGACTTTCCAAGTAGTATATAATTATAAATATCATCAGGGGTTTTGGATAGTTTTTGTGTTGTTTCTAAAAAAGCCTTATATGTATCAATATCAACATCGCTATGGGTTGGATTGCTACGTACCACAATACCGCTAGAAACGGCCATAATAGGCGTATTTAGGGGTGCTGGGAAGTCAATTCCTTTGTGGATACCTGCTCTATACTCTCGCAACGCATTTGGGAGCAAATTTAAGTATTGAGGGACAGAATAATTTTGAGATGGAAGCTGTATGGTTTGTAGCAACTCGTCCGCGTGTAGATTGACGCCTTCATCTATGTAAAACAAGAACCCATTCTTGGGGGTACTAATTTCTGGTGCAATTGATGCTGTTGGTGCAGCGCACGCACTTAAAACAACCATTATTAATATATATATACTGTTACGAATTGCTGGTTACCACATATTCTAAGCCATTATACATTATACTAATTTTAATGATAATCTTTTTTTCTTTATTAGTCCAAACTTTTATTATTGAACTATTAAGAAAGACTTTATTTAATATGTCCATATCTTTTGTGGTGGTGGTATTTGATTTTTTTATATCTAATCTATATAAAACCATATCAATTGTATTAATTGTCTCTTCATTTGCTTCTAAAAATCGTATCTCGCAAGACATATCGTCCAATAGTTCCATATCTTTTTCCCATTTTGCATCCTGAATTGCTATTGGGTTTCCTGACAATAGAAAAAGTATAAGATTTTTTTCACCAAAACTATTTTTATCATATTTTAATGTTTCAAAAAGCATTTCTCCTGCACCGATAGGCGTAAATATTATTTTTTCTTCAATTGTTATGTTGCAGAAATTTATTTTTCCATACAAAGACACATTGTAATCAGACTTTGTTTGTGTAAACACAATAGACTGGGCAAAAAAAGCAATTAACAGAACAAAGAATGTATTTCGATAGTTTTTCAAACCTTAAAGCAATATTGAAGTTGCAATAATAAAGTATAGAGCTACTCCCAAAATATCAATAGCAGTAGTCACAAATGGGCCGGTGGAAATTGCGGGATCAAAGTCTAGTTTTTTTAACAACAGCGGTACGCTTGTTCCCACTGCGGTTGCAATAATCATTGAACACACAACGCTTAAACCAATCACAAGTCCAAAGTTTTCTACTTCATTTCCTGTAATAAATGCAGAAGCAAAACCAATTAATGTTCCATAAAGAACACCTAAGATTGCTCCCACAACAATTTCCTTTAATACTAAATTGACTGTATTGCCAATATCCACCCTTCCTGTAGCAAGCCCACGCACAACAATAGTGGAAGACTGAGTACCAATATTGCCTCCCATACCAATAATAACTGGAATAAACGCTGCTAACACTATTATTTCCTTTAACAACGCATCAAAATATCCAATAATAGCTGCTGCACAAATTCCACCAATTAAGCTTGCAAAAATCCATGGAGCTCTTGCTTGAGCATTTTTTAAAGGAGATTTTAGTAGAATTTCTCTATCTTTACCAACCCCAGCCATTTGTAAAAAATCTTCAGAAGCTTCTTGTCGAATAATATCTACAACATCATCAATGGTTACAATTCCAAGAAACTTATTTTGTTTATTTACAACTGGTAGAGCAAGATAATTATATTGTGCTACAATTTTTGCTACTTCTTCTTGGTCCGTATCAGAAGTGACTGTATGGATATCTTTAATCATAATTTCATGAAGTTTTTTTGTATTTTTAGAAGTAACTAAATTTCTTAGCGAAAGAACCCCAACCAATCTTTCTTTATCGTCTACCACATACACATAAAACACCTTTTCATTTTCAGGAAAGGATTGTAACTGTGCAATGGCATTTTTAATGGTTGTATTTTGATTGAGCATAAATGTCTCTTTTGTCATAACGCTTCCTGCGCTATCGTCGGCGTAAGACATAATTTCTTCTACATCTTCTAAATCTTCTCCTTCTAGTCTTTCTAAAATAGCAGCTTGCTGTTTTTCAGGAAGCATACTAATAATCGTTGCTTGATCATTAGCGCCTAAATACTGGAATGTTTTAGAGATATTTGCCACACTTTTTTCTGATAATACATTTTCAATGAGAGACTCATCTAATTCTTCTAAAACTTGTGCCCTATATGCGAAGGTTGGAGACAGTCTAAAAATAATTTTTTGATTTTCTGTATTCAATCCTCTCATCAGAAGCGCAATATCTGCTGGATGTGTTTTGCGGATAATTTTAGTTAGGTTTTCCCCAGCCTTTCTTCGTAAAAGCCTTTCTATCGTTGTTTTTAACAAAGAAATTTCTGTTGAGAAGATTGCTTTTTTCATTGTATTGAATTTTCAATAAATTAACTCTACTTTATAACAAATTAAAGAGTAAGTAAATGGCTAAAATAACTGCGCAATCAGAAAACTTTTCTAAGTGGTACACCGATACAATATTACATGCTGATTTGGCTGATTATGGTCCAGTAAAAGGGACTATGGTTATCAAACCATATGGATTTGCCTTATGGTCCAATGTGAAAAAAGCGTTAAATACAATGATTGAAGAAACAGGACATGAAAATGCTTATTTTCCTCTTTTTATCCCAAAAAGTTTTTTTGAAAAAGAAGCAAAACACGTAGAAGGATTTGCAAAAGAATGCGCCATTGTTACGCATTCAAAGCTAATTGCTACCGACAATGGTCTTGAAGTAGATCCAGCCTCAAAATTAGAAGAAGAACTTATTGTTAGACCAACATCAGAAACAATTATTTGGTCAATGTTTAAAAAATGGATTACGTCATATCGTGATTTACCTCTAATGATTAATCAGTGGGCAAATGTTGTTCGTTGGGAAATGAGAACAAGACTATTTTTAAGGACATCTGAATTTTTATGGCAAGAAGGACATACTGCACACGCCACCAAAGAAGAAGCCATGAAAGAAACATTACAAATTGTTGAAATCTATAAATCTTTGTTTGAGGACCATCTTGCAATTCCAACCGTAATTGGTAGAAAGTCTGATGCAGAAAAATTTGCTGGAGCTGAAGAAACTTATTCAATTGAAACAATGATGCTTGATAAAAAAGCACTTCAAGGCGGGACATCACACTATTTAGGAACAAATTTTGGAGATGCTTTTGATGTTAAATTTCAAAACAAAGAAAATAAACAACAACCTGTCTTTGCAACAAGTTGGGGCGTAAGTACGCGCGTGATCGGAGCACTTATTATGGTTCATGGAGACAATAAAGGGCTGAAAATCCCTCCAAAGGTTGCTCCACACCAAGTAATTATTGTTCCTATTAATCCAAAAAACGAAAACGAAAAAGAATTCAATAATTTTGTTGATACAGTAGCAAATGATTTAAATAAAAATGGGATAAGATATAAAATAGATACTTCTGAAAATACACCTGGATTCAAATTTAATTTTTGGGAATTAAGAGGCGTTCCTATTAGGCTTGAAATTGGTTTACAAGAATATAAAGATCAAAAACTAACTTTGTGCAGAAGAGATACAGGCGAAAAAACTTCTATTAAACATAATGATTCCAGTGTTATCACAAAAATGTTAGACGATATTCAATTGAATATGTATAATTCTGCTGATGCTTTTTTAAAAAAGAATACTATAGAATTAAATAACTATAAAGACCTTAAAGAAAAACTATCAAAAGACAACTGTTTTGTTAAAGCCTACTGGGACGGTTCTGCAGCATCAGAATTGAAAGTTAAGGAAGATACAAAAGCTACTATTAGATGTATTCTAGAAGATGTGGATAATAAAAAATTAAAATGTATTGTTTCAAAAAAGCCGGCAAAACATATAGTAATTTTTGCGAAAGCTTATTAGTCAAAATGTTATTAAAAATTTTACAATTCATTTTACTATTACCAGCATTATGCTTGTTTTATTTGCTCGTCTGGCCCGTTGAGATAGACCCCGTTGCTTGGGACGCCCCTATTCCTCCTGCTATGGAAAACAGTTTTGCAAAGAATAATTTTCTAAAAAATGTAGAAATTTTAGGACTAAATGATGGTATTGGTCCAGAAGATGTTGCTATTGATGATAATGGAAATATGTATGCTGGCTACGATGATGGTAGAATTATAAAATATGATAAAACAGGAAATCGAATAGGTGTTTTTGTCGAGACTTTTGGACGTCCTCTTGGTATGCGATTTGATTTGGACGGTAATTTAATTATAGCTGACGCTGTGAGAGGATTAATAAAAGTTGATATGCAAGGAACACTTACTGTTCTTGCAACAGAATCTGATGGTATTCCATTAAAGTTTACTGACGACTTGGATATTGCGAATGACGGAAAAATCTATTTTAGCGATGCATCTACTCGCTATGGAATAGGTGAAGATCGCTTTGATTTGATGGAACATAGACCAAATGGAAGGCTTGTAGTATATGATCCAGAAACTAACAAAACTACAACATTGCTTGATAATTTATATTTTGCAAATGGAGTTGCCATGAGCCCAGATGGAACTTTTGTTCTTTTCAATGAAACATATATGTATCGTGTTCAAAAATATTGGATTAAGGGTGAAAAAGCAGGCACCTCTGAGATTGTTATTGATAATTTACCAGGATTCCCAGACAATATTTCATCGAACGGTAAAGGCATATATTGGATAGCGCTTTTCACCGTAAGAAATCTTTTGGTTGATAACACTGCAGACAAACCTTTTATTCGAAAGATGATTGTAAGAATGCCAGAATCAATGCAGCCCCAACCCGAACCCTATGGATTTGTTTTAGGGATTGATAGCGATGGTAATATAATTTATAATCTTCAAGACCCTTCTCAGGACGCTTATTCACCAATAACAAGCGTAAAAGAAAAAAATGGGATTTTATATTTTGGGAGCCTTACATATCCAGGGTTTGCAAGGATAAAAGCTCCAAAATAATATTAATGAAAGTTTCTACCCCTGCTATTGTCCTCAAAACCACTCTTTTTAAAGAATCAAGTTTAATTGCGCGATTATTTACTTTAGAAAAAGGTAAAAGTTCTTATGTAATTAAGTCTGCCATGAGCCAAAAGTCTCCACTTAAAGCTATTTATCAACAAATAAACGAAATAGAGGTAAACTATACGCACAGCAACAAAAGACAACTACAGCCAATTTATGATTCTAAATTATTAAATGGTTGGAACAGCATTAATTTTGATTTAAAAAAAATTATGCTTTGTTTATCAATAATTGAAATGATAGACAGGGGTTTTGAGGAAGGCGATAGAGATACAGAGACATATTATCTCTTGAAAAATGTTCTTCATTATTTTGATTTAGAACATAACGGTTATAACAATGCATTCTATTTTTTTGTTTTACATTTTCTGAAAAATATTGGATATAATGTTATTGAAGCAAAAGAACATCCAATCGTTAAAAGCTATTTATCACAAGACCAAAAATTGCTTCAACAATTAAAAGAAATTTATATTTCTAATTTTTTAGAGGAAAAAAATAAAAAACACATCTTTAATTATAATAAAAAAATTATGGCAAGCTTTATATCTGATTTAATTAGATATCACTTACCCGATATTAAATCTTTTGCTGTTGCCAAGGAAATTTTTCAGTAAAAATTACTCAATTTTAAATACTTTTTCTCCAGGCCTGGCCATCTTTAACTTCTCTCTAGCAATTTTTTCAATATAATCTTCATCGAACTGTAATTTTTCAGATTCTTTTTGTAGCTCTGCGATTTCTTGACGTAAAGAATTGATTTCTTGTTGAATTCCTAACTTTTCTTTCTTTATTTCCCACAAACTAATTAATCCACGATCACTGAAAAATAATAAAATTATACATCCTAAAGTTACTAGGATCAATAAAATGTTTGTTAGTCTAGAGGGTCTATTTTTCATTTAATAAAAGAAAATTTTTTACCGAAATGATGAGGAGATAATTTTTCTTCTATTCTCAATAGTTGATTATATTTACTGGTACGATCTGTTCTACAAACAGAGCCAGTTTTTATCTGACCTCCTCCCATAGCAACGGAAAAATCAGCAATAAAAGTATCTTCTGTTTCTCCCGACCTATGAGAAATAATGAAATCATAATTATTATTTTTTGCTATGTGAATTGTTTCTATTGTTTCTGAAACAGTACCTATTTGGTTCAGTTTAATTAGAATACTGTTCATTGTATTTTCACTAATTGCTTTATTTAATTTTTTTGGATTTGTTACCGTTAAGTCGTCCCCCACTATTTGAATTCTATCTCCAAGAGAAGCGTTTAGTTTTGTCCACCCTTTCCAATCGTTTTCGTCTAAGCCGTCTTCAATAGAAACAATTGGATATTGGTTTATAAGTTTTTCATAAAATTTAATCATTCCTTCATCGTCTACGATTTGATTATCAAGAGTAAGATGGTATTTCTTATCTTGATAAAGACTAGACGCTGCAACGTCTAAAGCAAGAAATACGTCTTTCCCAGTTTTGTAGATAGTTTTCTCTATTGCATTTAACAACAACTCTATAGCATGTTCATTGGATTGCAACTGTGGTGCAAACCCTCCTTCATCACCCACCGTAGTAGCTAAGCCATTAGACTTTAGCTCTTTTTTTAGCTCATGAAAGATTTCAACACCCATTCGTATTGCTTCGGAGAAAGAGCTTGCTCCAGCAGGGAAAAGCATAATTTCTTGTATATCAGAGCCCCCATCTGCATGCATCCCGCCGTTTAATACATTAATCATAGGAACTGGCAATATAGTACTGTCTTTATTGAGATAATGATATAATGGACAATTATAAAATTTAGAGGAAGCAACAGCACATGCCATTGATACTCCCAAAATAGCATTAGCCCCACAATTGCTTTTGTTTTCTGTGCCATCAGTTTCTAACAAAATTTGATCTATTGTGTTTTGTTGATCAGCTCTTTTCCCAATTAATTGTGGTTGAAGTACATCAACAACATTCGTAATTGCTTTTCTAACTTCTTTTCCGTGAAATCTTTTATTATCATTATCTCTTAGCTCAAGAGCTTCAAATTTTCCTATAGACGCTCCGGAAGGGACTGCAGCTCTACCAGAACAATGCCCAACATCAACTTCTACTTCAATTGTTGGATTCCCTCTCGAATCTAAAATTTGTCGAGAATATATTTTTTTGATTATTGGATAATTTTCAACCATATTTTAATTTAGTTCTTTTGATTTATTATATAAAAGATTTCGTTAATTTTACACCTAATTGCTGATTTTAATAAAAATTTAATTTTAATAAAAAGGTTGATTTGTGAAAAAATAGGGATTATTATTATAAAAAAGTGAAAATATGCAAACTTTTAATAAAAATGATCATATTGACATGATTACAAAAAGGGGGGACAAAGCCTATTGTTTTGTTGGGAAATTTGTCTCTTTTTTTAATTTAACTAATCAAGGAGGAATAACATGGCTTCATGGGATTCAATGCTAGGCGGTGCTTTAAGTGGTTTAACTAGTGTAGTTAAGGCTGCAATCATATTTTTTGTGTTTGCAAACGTACTATTCAACACTGGACTGGATCCACTAGGCGGCATTGCTAGCTTAGTTGATGCTTTCACAAATAACGGACTAACAGGATTACTAGTATTAGTAGTCTTCTTGTCTTGGTTATAAATTTGGGTTAGTGCATTAATCGATAAGATATAGGGGCTCTGTATTAAGAGTCCCTATATAAAAAGTTTAAGGAGAAAAAACAATGAACAATGCTTTAAAAATAGTCACTGATGCTCTTAGTTCGCTAACAGACTTAGCAATTCATTTGCTTGTTGCAGGGGTAATTATTGGTATCTTATTTGGTGATATGTTTGGTGTTATTGGAAATATTGCATCTGTAATGGCTTCAGTTGGTGATAATGGTCTTGCGGGATTAATTACTATCCTGATTGTTGCAATGTGGATGAAGAAATAATTATTATTTCATAGTCTAATTTTCAATAAAAAAATAAAGGGCTCAACTTTTGGGCCCTTTTACTCTTATTTTATGATAATTTCATGTGATGAAATTATTTAAATCTATATATCCTTTTTTTTATTATCTGCTGTTTATATCTTGGTGCTTTGCCTCTACTCAAGGAACAATTAAAATTATTGCTTCCAATAACCTCCTCATCGGGAAAGCAAACTATATCAAAGAACATAAATATTATATCTCTGTTAATAGTTTTTCTGATATCTTACTAAATAAAAATTTTACCAATAATAATACTGAGAAAATTATTATTTATTTTGGGGATACTAAAATTAAAATTACCGCCAATATACCATTTGTTATTATTAATGATAAAGCTTACCAGTTACAGAACAACGTTTTCCAAAGAAAGGGAGAATATTATGTCCCCTTGGATGATTTGTTAAATCTTCTAACTCAACAGACAAACACAGACTATTCTATGGATTATGCTTCTATGTCTATTAGGCTGGGTAGTGTTATTCAGAATATTCCTATAGATAAAACGACCGATTTAAATAAAGAAAAAAAGAAATGGCAGTTTGATACGATTATTATTGATCCTGGTCATGGCGGAAAAGATCCAGGTTCAATAGGATATAAAGGTACCAAAGAAAAAGACATTGTTTTAGATGTCTCAAAGCGTTTGGCAAAAAAAATACAAAAAAATTTAAGAGTTAAAACTATTTTAACTAGAGATGAAGATGTTTTTATGCATGTGCACGATCGAACAAAATTTGCTAATGAAAATAAAGGAGATTTATTTATTAGTATTCATATAAACTCCAATGAAAGTAGAAGACCATATGGCTTCGAAACTTATCTTTTAAGGCCTGGGAGAAATCAAGAAGCAATTAACGTAGCGTTGCGAGAAAATTCTGTGATTGAATTGGAAGGAACCGAATTTAAAAAATTAACTGAGGAACAGTTAATCCAAGCTACAATCGCTCAAAGCGGATTTGTACAGTATAGTGAAAAATTTGCAGCTTTAGTTCAGGAAGAAATTGGTAAAAGAGTACAAAGTAAAAATTTAGGCGTAAAACAAGCTGGTTTTTATGTTTTAATGGGCGCTTCAATGCCCAATGTTTTAATTGAGCTTGGTTTTATATCAAATCCTAATGAAGAAAAAAAATTGAACAGTTCTAGGTATAGAGACATGCTTGCTACATCTATTTACCATGCTATTTTAAGGTATCAGAAAATATTAAATGATTAATCCGACTTTAGAATTTTTATACGGACTTCATAATCGTGGAATTAAGTTAGGTTTAAAAAATATAAGCGATTTTTTAGGCTTGTGTGATAATCCCCATAATAAAATTAAAACTATTCATCTTGCTGGGACTAATGGTAAGGGCTCAACAGCCTCTATTTTAGCAAAAATTTTACAAGAAAATGGTCAACAAGTTGGACTTTATACTTCTCCTCATTTAGTTCGATTTAATGAGAGAATTCGAATCAATGGTTGTCCAATATCAGATCAAGAAATAATTGATTTCATTCAACAACACCAAAAAACGATTATGGATAGTTCCATTACTTTCTTTGAAGCAACTACTGCCCTTGCATTTACCTATTTTGAACGGAATAATGTAGATGTTGCCATTATAGAAACAGGGCTTGGGGGAAGGTTAGACTCAACCAATGTTATTAGACCAATTCAAACCATTATTACAGAGATTGATTATGATCATACGCATATTTTGGGAGAATCTATTGAGCTTATTGCTAGTGAAAAATGTGGTATTTTTAAAAAAAATACCCCAGCATTAACAAGCAATTCAAATAAAGAGGTTTTAAGTGTGATAAAATATTGTGCACATGAAAAACAATCACCTTTAACATTAATTGATAAAAATAAATCAATGATCATAAAACATACCCCTCAATCAATTTCTTTTTTATACAATGAAACAAAACTTGTTTTACCCCAAGCAGGTTCTTATCAAAAAAACAATGCTATCTTAGCAATAGAAACATGTAAAGCTCATTTTCCTAAAATTAATATGTTAGAAATACAATCCAGTTTAAAAAAATGGATTTGGCCAGGAAGAATGCAAATAATGGCAGAAAATATTTTTTATGATGTAGCTCATAATGCTAATGCCATTGAAAAATTATCTCAAGACTTATATTCAATTTATAATAAAAAACCAATAGGGTTATTAATTTTGAAAAATGACAAACTTACTGACAAACTTTTAACTCTTTTATATAATGAGTTTGAAGAATTAATAATATCTACAATAGATTCAAAAGACATTCTACAAAAAGACGATATTTTAGATAATAATCAATTACAACAATTTAAATTTGTTGATAATATTACAGAGGCATTATTAGAAATTCAATCTATAGACTATAATGGTCCAAAAGTAATTTTTGGTAGCCACTATATTGCGAAGGAGTTGTATAAATTTTTTGATTTTTCCTTTGACAACGGTACAATATAGTGTAGTTTGAATTTTCGAGGTTATTTTCCCCTAAGAAACATTTCACAAAAATGAGGAATCAATGAAATTAAACGATTTAAAAGAAAAAAAACTAAGCGATCTTCGCGAAGTTGCAAAAACTATGGGTGTTGAAAAAGCAACATCTTTTTCTAAAGATGAACTGATTGCAGAAATTATGAAAAATAATACTGACGATACCAAACAAGCTGACGATACCAAACAAGCTGACGATACCAAACAAGAAAACAGTAAAAAAGATACTGTTAAAAAAGATGATAATGACGCTACTTTATCTGGAACACTAGAAATTCTACCAGATGGTTATGGATTTTTAAGAAGTGTTAATTCTAATTATTTACCTGGACCTGAGGATATTTATGTAAGCCCATCTCAAATCAAACGATTTAAGTTAAAAACGGGTCATTATGTTACAGGCACCACCAGAGCACCAAAATCAAAAGAACGATTTCATGCTTTGTTGCGGTTGGTAGAAGTTAATGGAGTAAATCCTGAAGATATTAGAAAACAAATTCCATTTGAAAAATATACCCCATTACATCCTAACGAAAAATTTAACCTTTCCAATACTAGCGACATGTCTATGAGGATTATGGATCTTATTGCGCCTATTGGTAAAGGACAGAGAGGATTAATTGTTGCACAACCTAGGACAGGTAAGACAATTTTAATCTCAAAAATTGCCAATGAAATTAGAAAGAATCACCCTGAGACCGTATTAATTGTACTATTAATTGATGAACGTCCGGAGGAAGTAACTGATATGAAACGAAGCGTAGACGCAGACGTTGTTAGTTCTACATTTGATGAGGGCCCAGAAAGACATGTACAAGTATCAAATATGGCTTTAAAAAAGGCACAAAGACTTGTTGAATGTGGTAGAGATGTAGTCATATTATTAGATAGCATTACACGCTTAGGTAGAGCACATAATGCTGTTACCGCACATAGCGGTAAGATTTTGTCTGGAGGTATAGATGCTAATGCATTAAGAAATCCAAAAAAATTCTTCGGAGCTGCCAGAAATACTGAAGAAGGTGGAAGTTTAACAATTATTGCAACAGCATTAATTGACACAGGTAGTAAGATGGACGGAGTAATTTTTGAAGAATTTAAAGGAACTGGTAATATGGAATTAGTTCTCGATAGAGAACTAAGCGATAGAAGAATTTACCCTTCTTTTAATATTATTAAATCTGGTACCAGAAAAGAAGAATTATTATTATCAGAGCAACACCTTTCAAGACTGTGGATTCTTAGAAAAATGCTAGGAGACATGAGCATAGAACAGGCAATGAATTTCATGCAAGAAAGAATGAGAAGAACAAAAACTAATCAAGAATTTCTTGATTTAATGAGCAAATAGAATTTCCGGGATGTCTTCAATCCTTTTCTCGTCACTTATTGGTAAAATTAACCCATCATTTACGCTCGAAATGACTGCTAAGGCAGCCGCGTTACGTGCACAAGGCGTGGATGTAATTAATTTCGGTGTAGGTGAACCAGATTTTAATACCCCTAATCATATTATAGAAGCTGGCAAACAGGCTATGGATGATGGGTTTACAAAATATACTCCTGGTTCTGGAATGATTGATTTAAAAAAAGCCCTCCAACACAAATTTAAAGAACAAAATAATCTAGAATATACAACTGAGCAGATTATTGTTTCAAATGGAGCAAAACAGTGTCTATCAGTTGCATGTCAGGCTTTATTTGATAAAGGAGACAAGGTATTAGTTTTTACACCTTACTGGGTTTCTTTTCCTGAATTTGTAAAAATTGCAGGAGCAACCCCTGTCTTTGTTAATACCATATCAGACAAACAATATGAACCAGATTTTGACGATTTAGAATCTAAAATTGATTCGAACATTAAAGGGGTTATTATTAATTCACCAAGTAATCCTACAGGAGGAGTTTGGTCCGATGAAGCCATTCTAAGATTATTAGATTTAGCACACGCAAATAATTGGTTTGTTATTTCAGATGAAACCTACGAACAGCTCGTATATGATCGTGATTTTACTTGTATTGAAAATTTGAATAAAAATAATGTTAATGTGTTAACAGTAATGAGCATGTCTAAAACCTATGCTATGACAGGATGGAGAATGGGTTATGCAGCAGGAGATAAAAATTTAATTAAAGCAATGACTAAAATTCAAGGACAAACAACTTCTTGTCCAAATTCAATTAGCCAAAGAGCATCTATTGCTGCACTGCTTGGAGATCATCAGCCAATAAATGATATGAAAGAACAATTTAGAAGCAGAAGAACTACAATGTTTGATGAATTAAGTGCTTTACCTAATGTTCATTGTTCATTACCGGGAGGCGCATTTTATATGTTCCCAGACTTTTCATTTTATCTTAATAAAAAAACAAAAAATGATAAAATTTTACAAGACACTTTCGACCTTTCTGATTATATTCTCAACACTGCAAAGGTAGTGACAGTTCCTGGAGATGGTTTTGGAGCTAAAGGTCACTTAAGATTTTCTTTTGCTACGAACAATGAAGTAATTAAAAAGGGAGTCAATGCAGTAAGAAAAGCTTTAGAGCAATTAAAATGAAGAAAGAGATACATTCCAAAGAGTATAGATTAGTAGTTTTTGAAGATAGTTCATGTAACTATTCTTTTTTAACTAAATCTACCGTCAAAACAGATAAAACTGTTAAATGGGAAGACGGAAAAGAATACCCTCTATTTAAAATAGAGATTTCTGATCAGTCGCATCCATATTATACTGGTCAACGCACTTTAGTTGATACAGCTGGTCGTATTGAAAAATTCAATCGCAGATACGGCAAAAAAACTTCCTAAATATTTTTTAAGAAATTTTTGATCTATGGATATTCTATCAAAAGCTAAAGACATTATTGTTGAGTACGACAATATTACCCAAGAAATGATTAACCCAGATAACATGTTAAATCAAGAAAAAATGATTCAACTCTCAAAAAAAAGAAGCAATTTGAAGGAGCTGTATACGTTGAGTAAAGGATTTATTGTTCTTAATAATGAATTGGGTGATTTAGAGGAGTTATCACAAGAAAAAGAAATGGAAGAACTTGTTAAAAGCGAAGAACCAAAGTTATTAGAAAAAATTGCTATTTTTGAAAAAGATTTAACAAAAATACTTATTACTGATGATCCTAATGATAATAAAAACGCAATTATTGAAATAAGAGCTGGAACTGGTGGAGATGAAGCAGGGTTGTTTGCTGGAGATTTGTTTCGAATGTATTCTAAATACGCTGAAAAAAATAATATGTCAATCAAAATAATGGATTTACACAAAACAGGCGTGGGAGGTTTAAAATCTATTATTTTTAGTGTTGAAGGACAGAAAGCATATGGTATGTATAAATATGAAGGAGGCGTTCATCGCGTTCAAAGAATACCTAAAACTGAGTCAGGAGGAAGAGTTCATACTTCTGCTGCAACTGTAGCTGTATTACCTGAAGCAGAACAAGCAGAGGTTTCTATTAGTAATAGTGATTTAAAAATTGATACTTATCGTGCAAGCGGTGCAGGAGGACAGCATGTTAATAAAACCGAATCTGCCATCAGAATTACACATATTCCTACAGGCTTGGTTGTAACCTGCCAAGATGAAAGTTCTCAACATAAAAATAAAGCGTCTGCATTAAAAGTTTTACGTGCAAGATTATTTGCTTTGGAACAAGAAAAACTTAACAAAGACAGAGATCAAATGAGAAAAAGCTTGGTATCGACTGGTGATCGATCAGTAAAAATACGAACATATAATTTTCCACAAGGACGTATTACAGATCATAGAATTAATTATACTTCTCATAAGTTCCAGGACACTTTAGAAGGAGACCTAGATCATATTATTGAGAAACTTAAACTGGAAGAAGATAATTCTAAAATTAATTAAGATGGATTCAAGTTATTTATTAAACAACTATTTAGAGAAAAAATTATTTGAACTTCATAGTCTTCAAATTGATGAGTACAAGAATAAATCAGAAATAATCATTCAAAATATTATAGGAATTAATAAAGCTCAACTGTATACAGAAACTTACTCGATTTCAAAAGTAGAGTTTCAAAGATTAGAAAATGCATTTTCATTATTAACGCAAAACACTCCCGTACAACATATTATACAAGAATCTTATTTTTATAATGATAAATTTTTTACTCCTCCTGGTGTATTTATTCCTAGACCAGAATCCGAATTAATTATTGATTGTGTTAAAAATGATTTTTCTTTGTCTGAAAAAAAAACTGTTTTAGACATAGGAAGCGGTAGCGGTTGCTTGTCTATTAGTCTTGGAAATCTATATAAAGATTTTTCAATTACAGGAATAGATATTTCGAATAAAGCTATAGAAGTATCAAGAAAAAATGCAAGGCTACTAAACACTTCTAATGTAAAATTTATCAATAAAGACTTCTTCAATATTAATCTTAATCTCTTTGATATTATTATTAGTAATCCTCCTTATCTTTCTATTTATGAAATTGACAATTTAGATGATTCAGTAAGTAAGCATGACCCCATTATCGCCTTATCCGATCAGTTTGATGGTTTATCTTTCTACAGATATTTTATTGACAATCTTGATTATATGTTAAAAAAAGATGGAACAATGTATCTGGAGATTCCAAATTCAAATATTACAGAGAAAATTATAAACATAATTAACAAAAGAACCAATATTGCTAATGAAATTTTTAAAGATTTTGAAGGTAATAATAGAGTAATTAAAATATATTTTAATACTAAATGAAAAGCGAATTTATACATTTACACAACCATTCAGATAACAGTCTGTTAGATGGAGCACAAACCATTAATACCATTATTAATACAATGGATGATTTAGGTATGGATTCTGTAGCTCTAACAGAACATGGAAATTTATTTGGAGCCATTTCTTTTTATAATCAAGCAAAAAAGAGTGGTATTAAACCAATTATTGGTTGTGAAATATATGTTGCAAAAGGAAGTCGTTTTGATAAAGAAAAAGGTACAATCGGAGGCCATTATAATCACTTAATTTTACTTGCACAAAATTTTGAAGGATATAAAAACTTGATGAAAATTGTTACCCACGGTTATCTTGAAGGATTTTATTATAAGCCAAGAGTTGACCTTGAAGTTTTAAAAGAACATAATAAAGGTCTAATTTGTTTATCAGCTTGCCTGAAAGGAAGTTTGGCGGAAACACTTATTTATAGCGGATATGAAAGCGGTAAAGCGATTGCAGAAGAATACTCAAAAATTTTTCCTAACAGATATTATATTGAATTGCAAAAGCATGGTATTCCGGAAGAAATTCAAAATATCAAATTAGCATCAAAATTAGCAAAAGAAATGAATTTGCCACTGATAGCTACCAACGATGCACATTATGCGTTACAAGAGCACCATACTGCCCATGATGTCCATATCTGTATTGGGACTGGCAAGCAATTAACTGATACGAAAAGATTAAAATATTTTGGAAAAGAATTTTATTTTAAATCACAAGATGAAATGTTCTCTCTTTTTAAAGAATTTCCAGAAGCATTGGAAAATACAAGAGCTATAACAGATTCTATTGATCTAGAAATTCCAATGGGTGATTATCATTTGCCTTGGTATCAAATTCCGGAAAATTCAGAAATAAAAGATATTAATGATTATCTAAAAAATCTTTGTGAAAAAGGAATGAAAAGCAAATTTTCTGAATCAACAAAAGAATTGACTGAAAGATTAAATTATGAACTATCTGTCATTAAAAAAATGGGATTTGCTAGTTACTTCTTAATTACTGCAGACTTTGTGCAATATGCCAAGAAAAATAATATTCCTGTAGGTCCAGGAAGAGGTTCTGCAGCTGGGAGTTTAGCATCATATTGTCTAGATATCACTGATATCAATCCTTTAAAACACAATCTTCTTTTTGAAAGATTTTTAAATCCTGATAGAATTAGTTTACCAGATATTGATATCGATTTTTGTATCGAAAGACGACACCAAGTAATTAATTATATAAAAAGTATTTATGGCGAAAACTCTGTTACCCAAATTATTACTTTTGGAAAAATGAATGCCCGCGGGGTTATAAGAGATGTAGGGCGTGTTATGGGGTATCCTTATTCCGATGTAGATAAAATTGCAAAATTAATTCCTGAAGGCCCAAAAATGACGCTAGATAAAGCTTTAAAACAAAGTTCAGAACTTAGAACTCATTCACAAAATCAATATCAAGATTTAATTGAAAATGCAAAAACTTTAGAGGGAATGAATCGCCATGCCTCTATTCATGCAGCAGGCGTAGTAATTGCACCAGGAAAATTAACTGACTTTGTACCATTGTATAAATCTACTAATGATGACATTACAACACAGTATGATATGAATGAGATAGAGAAATTAGGTCTTTTAAAAATGGATTTTCTTGGATTACGAACTTTAACTGTTATTGATAAAACCATTGGTCTTGTTCATAAACGCTTAGGTAAAAAAATTGATATAAAGAATATTCCTTTCGATGATCCTAAAGTATATGAATTGTTTTCTAAAGGATTAACGGTTGGAGTATTCCAATTTGAATCATCAGGGATGCGAGAATATCTAAAGAAATTAGAACCAAAAGCTATTGAAGATTTAATTGCAATGACTGCATTATATAGGCCTGGTCCAATGAAAAATATTAATCGTTACATTGATCGAGCACATGGAAAAGAAAAAGTGGAAGCCATACATCCTCTACTTAATGAAATTTTAAAAGAAACATATGGTATTATAGTTTACCAAGAACAAGTGATGGAAATTGCAGCCAGTGTTGCTAGTTTTACTCTAGCCGAAGCGGATGAAATGAGAAAAGCTGTTGGTAAAAAAATTGGTTCTCTTATGAAAGAATTATCAGAAAAATTTATTAACGGAGCAATTAAAAATGGTATTTCAAAAACGAAAGCCATTCAGATTTTTGATTTAATTGAAAAATTTGCTCAATATGGATTTAATAAAAGTCATGCTACTGCCTATTCTTATATTTCATATCAGACCGCTTGGTTAAAAACGCATTATCCAGCTGAGTTTATGTCTGCAAATTTAACAAGCGAAATGACTAATACAAACAGAGTAGTTGTTTTGATGAATGAATGTAGGAAGTTAAATATTAAAGTCAATGCTCCAAACGTTAATGAATCAGGAATTAATTTTGTACCAATTAGTAATAGTGAAATTTCATATGGATTAAATGCTATAAAAAATGTTGGTATAAAAGCATTGGAACAATTTATTGAAACAAGAGAAAAATTAGGAAATTTTTCTTCGTTCTTTGACTTTATTTCAAAAGTAGATCAACGGTTGGTGAATAAAAAAGTTCTTGAAAGTTTAATTCTAGGCGGTGCCTTTGATTCAATACATGAAAATAGAGCTCAATTATTTGGTGCAGTTGAGATTGCAATTAAATATGGTCAACAAGTACATAAAACAACCAGTAAAAATCAAATTAACTTATTTGCAAACGACGAAAGCTTTCTTAAAGAGCCAGACTTACCAGATCTCCAAGAATGGGATAATCAAGAAAAATTAAGTAGAGAAAAAGAAGTTTTAGGTTTATATATATCAGGAAATCCTTTATTAAAATATGCTGATATATTAGAAGAATTAAGTAACTATGATTTTATAGAAAAAAATTATATTAAAGAAGAAACATTGATTAAAATAGGTGGAGCAATTTCAAGTTTTAAACTTCATTACGATAAAAAGAACAGGGCTATGGCATTTTTTAACCTAGATTGTTTAGGCGGTCAAGTAGAAGCCATTATTTTTCACGAAGCATTTGATAAATATAAAGAAATTATTAATGATGGAAATATTGTATTTCTTGTTGGGAGCTCTACTACACAAAATCAATTTGCAGATTTAAAAATTAAAGTTGACGAAGTTGTGCCCATCAATCATGCAAAACAAGTTCTTAAAACAAAAGAAATCAATATCAAAATTGGTAAAAATATTTCTAAAGAAATACTTAATGAAGTTCATGCTTTGGCTCTTCAAAATCCTGGTGAATCTTCATTTATAGTTCATATGGCCAATGAAGACGGTTCTTCAAGAAGAATTGTTTCCAAAAAAGTAAAAGTTTCTGTTAATAATCATTTTGTAACTATGTTGAAAGATTTAATAGGAGAGTCTAACGTTTGGGTGAGTTAAATTGTTAAAATTATGATACTAAAACCACCAATAAGGATATTGATGGCCAAACCAGGTTTAGATGGTCATGACCGAGGAATTAAAATTCTTGCAGCAGCGTATCGTGATGCGGGAATGGATGTAATATATTTAGGTTTACGACAAACACCAAATAGCATTGTTCAGGTTGCAATACAAGAAGGAATTGATGTCATTGCTCTTTCAATACTTTCTGGTGCGCATATGACAATCTTTACTAAAGTCATTGAACTAATGAAAGAAAATAATTTAGAAAATATACTTGTTACAGGAGGAGGAATAATACCTGATAATGATGCTAAAAAACTATCAAAAATAGGTGTTGGAAAATTATTCGGACCAGGAACTCCTGTGAAAAAAACTTTAGAATATATTGAAAAATGGGTGCAAAAAAATAGAAGATGATCAATGATATCCATAAAACATATCTCAGGGGAGAAAAAGCATTTGAAAAAGGAGAATTTGTAACTGCAAAAAAACATTTATTGTCAGTTGTGAATTATGATAGTAATTATTATGCTGCTTATTTATTACTTTTTGAAATTGCAGATAAAAATAATTCATCTCTTAAGAAAATTGTCTTTGAAGAATTAAAACGATTAAACCCATCACTCAATATTGAGTATAAAGCTCCAAAAAGTAATCGTAAAAAAATAACCAAAAGCAAAAAACAAAATAGTTCTATTCTTACAATACCCTATATCCAATTATTGGTCCAACAAGGAAAAATTTTACAAGCGAAAAAAAACTTAAAAACAATTTTAGATACTACAAAAAACAAAAAACAAATTAATGAAGCAAAAGAAATTTTAAATAGTTTAAACAAGGGGAAAAATACAAAATGAGCGATCAATATTTCATTAATAGACAAAACAAGCTTAGAGAATTGTTAGCTAAAAATAATTTAGATGGAATGCTCGTTACTAACCTTATTCATATACGATATTTATGCGGTTTTACCGGTTCTGCCGGTTCTTTGGTCTTGACCAATAATAGTTGTGATTTTATCACTGATGGGCGTTATACTTTTCAATCAAAAAATGAAGTAAAAGGAGCTAAAACAACTATTAGTAGTGATCCTCACCTAAATGTAGTCAAGAAAAACAATTTGTTGGTTTCTGGTGCAAAGATTGGTTTTGATTCTAAAAATATATCACATCAAACGTATCTTAAATTGCAAAAAAGCTTGTCAAATATTACTTGGAATGGTATTTCAGGATATGTTGAATCTTTATCAATGGTTAAAGACGATAAAGAAATTCAAGCGATAAAAACAGCCGTAGAAATTACTGATAAAGCATTTGCAGAAGTTTTTCCAATGATTCAGATAGGTGTTCAAGAAAAAGACATAGCAAATAAATTATCTTTTCTTTATAGGAAGTATGGCGATGCAGATGCAGATGCATTTTCGCCAATAGTCGGGAGTGGCCCACATTCTGCAATGCCCCATCAAAGACCAACTGATAAAGAAATTGGACCAGGAGAGCTCGTTGTTATTGATTCTGGTGCAAAATATGCTGGTTATCATGCAGATATGACTCGTACAGTTGCAACAAAAGGTTATTCTGAACAACAGAAGGATATTTATAATATTGTTTTGGAAGCACAATTAAAAAGTATTGAAGGCATCAAACCTGGTGTATCTTGTAAAGAAATTGATTCTATTGCTCGTACACATATTACGGATGCCGGATATGGGAAATATTTTGATCATGGACTTGGGCACTCACTTGGGTTAGAAATTCATGAAGACCCAAGGTTTAGTAAGACAAGTAAAGATACTTTAAAATCAAATTATGTTATGACTGTAGAACCGGGTATTTATCTTGAAGATGTTGGAGGAGTTCGTATTGAAGACGATATTGTTGTAACAGACAATGGATATGAAGTCCTTAATAAAACATCAAAAGATTTCACAGTAATTTCATAAAAATGAATAAAATAGCTCTAATTTTTTTGTGCATTATATTAAATGCATGTACTTGGAATGGAATCCATATTTCTGTTTTACCAGATGGAAATTATTCGATAGTATATGAATCTATTGGCATGAAATCGGATTTAGAAAATGAAGATTTTGTCCACCCTTCTAATGACAATGATCAATGGGTTACAACAATTAAAGATAATGGAGATAATAGTTCGACTAAAATAACTATTAACAAAGAGCCTATCGAAGGGAAATTAATTTTTGAGAATGAAAAAAATCTTTCTTATTGGATTGATGTACAAAAAAAAGAATATTTTTTACGAAATGAATATTATTTTTCTGCCAAGATATATGATTTGAGAATAGATGAAAAATATCCATCTATAGTTAATTTTTTAGACGTAGAAGCGGATTCTATTTCTTGGCTTCTTCCTGCTAAAAAATATATTATTGATAGTGCCCTTTTAGAGTATCAAAAGTCATTTGATAATAAGATTTTCTTTGAAAAAATTAATAATCAACTAGGATCATATTTTGATTATGTAAAAAAAGATTCATTAATAGAAAAAATTAATATTAATTCTTCTTTAATTATCAAAGATGCTTTAAAACCAATGGTAAATAATTTACCGAGGAATTTTTTTAAAGACATTGGACCAGTAATTAATTTTCATGAAAAAGAATTTGAAAAAAATACAGAATTAATGAACGATTCTTTTTTATTTCAATTATTATTACCTGGTGAAATAAAAAAACATAATATGATTGAAGATCCAGTTTTTTCTGAAGAAGATGATTTTAATTTATATTGGGAAATTGAATTTCAAGATATTTCTCAAGACAATTTTGAAATGTATGGTAAATCAGTCATAATAAAGAAGAATAGAGTTTTTTGGCTTGTGCTAATGTTATTTTGTTGCAGTTATTTAATTGTTAGAAAAGTTGTAGTATGAATAAAAATATTAGAGAAAAAATAAACCTATTAAAGAATTCGATTAATGAACATAATTACGCATACTATGTTCTTGATAGTCCTATTTTAAGTGACCAAGAATATGATAATCTTTTCAGGGAACTCCAGGCGTTGGAGAAAGGCTATCCAGAATTTATTGATTCACAATCACCAACTCAAAGAGTTGGTCATCCAGTGGAAAGTGGAGTTGAAAGCTTTAATCATCGTACTCCAATGTTATCTTTATTAAATGCAATTACTAACGAAGAAATTTTTGATTTTAATAAAAGAATTAATAAATGGTTAAATACAGAAAATGTATCTTATGTTGCAGAACCAAAAATTGATGGTTTAGGAGTTTCTTTAATATATGAAAATGGAAATTTAGCTCGTGCTCTTACAAGAGGCGATGGTTATTCTGGTGAAGATATTACTCATAATATTAGAACAATTAATGCAATTCCATTACAGCTAAGAAAAAATGAGAAAAAATTTCCATCATTTATTGAAATAAGAGGAGAAATCTTTATGCTTAAAGATGAATTTTGGAATTTAAATAAGTTTAGATCTGAAAAAGATCAAAAATTGTTTGCAAACGCAAGAAACGCAGCTGCTGGTAGCGTGCGACAACTAGATCCACAGGTTACAGCAAAAAGAAAACTATCTATATTTTGTTATGAAATTGGTAGTACGGATAATTTGAATATTGATAAACATTGGGAAATGTTAGACTATATCCGTTCTATTGGGTTACCAGTTAGTCCTTTATCTAAAAAAGTTGAAGGTTCTGATGAAATGATTAAGTATCATAATCATCTTGAACAAAAAAGAGATGATATACCTTATGAGATTGATGGGTCAGTCATTAAGATTGATGATTATCATTTGAGAGAAAGTCTTGGAGAAAGAGCAAGATCACCAAGATGGGCTATAGCAGCAAAGTTTAAGTCAAAACAAGCCGAAACTCAAATATTAGATATAGTATTACAAGTGGGTCGTACGGGCGTTATTACTCCAGTAGCTAAAGTGAAAGATGTGGAGATATCAGGAGCAGTTATTACCAGTGCTACTCTTCATAATCAAGATGAGATTGACAAAAAAGATATTCGAATTAATGATTTTATTATTATTGAACGATCTGGGGATGTAATTCCTAAAGTATCAGAGGTAATAAAGGAAAAACGACCTACTAATACCAAAAAATTTAATATTTCCAATTTTACATGTCCTTCTTGTGCTTCTTCTATAACACGAACAGAAGATAAAGTAGCCTATCGTTGTGTAAATTTACAGTGTAAAGCAAAAATTAAAGGTGCAATTGAACATTTTTGTTCAAAGAATGCAATGAATATTGATGGACTTGGACCACAAATTGTTGATCAATTAATGGATGAAAGCTTAATCGAAAATGTGGACGATTTATTCACAATTACTTATTCTGATTTAATATCATTAGATAGATTTCAAGATAAATCAGCAAATAATTTAATTAATTCTATAGAACAATCTAAAAATACTACCTTTCCTAGATTTGTTTTTTCACTTGGAATTCCACATGTTGGTCAATATGTTTCAAAAATACTTGATTCTTATTGCAATTCTTCGGTTGATAATTTATCAAAGATTTCTTTTGAAGAGTTAGAAAATATTGACGGTATTGGGTTAATTGTTGCACAATCAATCATAGATTTTTTCCAAAACAATAATAATAGCATTATTGTAAAAAATTGTTTTACAAAAGGAGTTTCAATCAAAAAAACAATTTTTAATGATTCTTTAAAATTTGCAGGAGAAATTTTTGTTATAACTGGTAGCTTTAATAGTTATTCACGTTTTCAGATTAAAGAATTATTAGAAAAAGAAGGGGGAAGAGTAACCAATAGCATATCATCAAAGACTAATTTTCTCATTATTGGAGAAAATCCTGGAGCTAAGCTAGACAAAGCTAGAAAAAACAATGTAAAAACCATTAATGAAGACGAACTCAAAACACTATTAAGGAAATAATGTTTAAATATCTTATATTTTTTTTATTAACTATTGTTTTTGGACAAGATAATCTTGTTGTTGAATCTTCGATTGTAGCAAAAGGGTTAAACAAACCCCTACTTGTTCGTTTCCATCCAGAAACTAATGTAATGTATGTGGTTCAACAAACAGGTGAAATCGTTATTATTAATGATAAAGTACCATCTGAAAATTTATTTTTAGATATCAGTGATAAAATAGCTCTATCTATAATGCCAGGAGATGAAAGAGGTCTTTTAGGAATGGTATTTGATCCGAACTATGTCCAAAATGGATATTTTTATATTTGTTATGTTGACAAGGATAATCACTCTGTTGTTTCTAGAATGCAAGTATCTGAAAATCCATTAATTGTTGATAAAAATTCTGAATTAATCTTAATACGTTTTGAACAACCGTTTAATAATCATAATGGTGGACATCTTGAATTTGGTCCCAAAGATGGTTATTTATACATTGGATTTGGTGATGGAGGTAGTAGAAGTGATCCCTTTGGAAATGCTCAAAAATTAGATAATTTTTTTGGTACAATATTAAGAATAGATACAAATACTGATTCTGGATATACCATCCCCGAATCAAATCCATTTTATAATAATAAAAATAAAAAAGGAGAAATTTGGTCATATGGCCTAAGAAACCCTTGGCGATTTTCGTTTGATTCTATGAATGGTGATATTTTTATTGGTGATGTTGGTCAAGATTCATGGGAAGAAATTGATTATATCGAATCAGGTGTAGGAGGAACAAATTTTGGTTGGAATATTATGGAAGGTAATCATTGTTATCTAGATTCAACTTGTGTATCTAATCAGTATATAAATCCTATTATTGAGTATCCCAGTGATGCAAATTATATGAAAAGCCTGGTTGGGCGTAAGCAAACAAATGTATCTGGGTGCTCAGTCACAGGGGGCTATGTATATAGAGGGAGTAACATAAATAATTTATATGGCAAATATATTTTCTCTGATTTTTGTACTGGAGTATTATGGGCTTTAGATTATCAAAAAGATATTGTTTATGAAATCACTGAATCTGTTTTATCTGATGATAGACATATGATATCTTCTTTTGGAGAAGATATCTATAAAGAACTTTATATTGTAGACTTCTTAGGTGTAATATATAAAATGAAAAAAGGAGAATAATTGTCTGATACAGCCATCAAAATAATAAATTTGCATAAAAAATATGAAGATGGAATATATGCAGTTCAAGGAATTGATTTATTAATTAAAAAAGGAGAATTTTATGGTCTTCTTGGCCCAAATGGTGCCGGTAAATCTACTACTATTAATGCTATTACAAGCCTTGTGAAACCTACAAAGGGGAGTATTACCGTTTTCAATAAAGATATAGTTTCTGATTTTAGATATACACGATCTAAAATTGGAATTGCTCCTCAAGAAATAAGTAATGATTGGTTTTTCTCAGTAGAACAACTTTTATATTTCCAAGCAGGTTTTTATGGCATAGAAAGAAAAAATGCAAAAGAAAGAATAGAATATATCTTACATAAAGTTGGCCTATATGATCATAAAGATAAAAAAATGCGTCAATTATCAGGAGGAATGAAAAGACGCTTACAAATTGCAAGAGCCTTAGTAACCGATCCTGAAATACTTATTCTTGACGAACCGACAGCAGGAGTTGACGTGGCATTGAGACACGATCTTTGGGATTTTCTGCAACAATTACATAAGGGAGGTAAGACAATTCTGCTAACCACTCATTATATTGATGAAGCAGAATTATTATGCGAAAGAGTTGGTATTATTAATCATGGTAAGCTTATAGCTGAAGATACAGTACCAAATTTGAAGTCATCAATTAATAAATCCAAATTAGAAGATGTATTTTTAGAATTAACAGGGAGAACCCTTAATGATTAGAAATTGGGTTGGATTTTATACTCTTTCATCAAGAGAAATCTTACGTTTTTTTACGGTATGGAAACAAACAATCATTCCCGGTGTTGTAACAACACTACTATATATTTTTGTTTTTGGTGTAGCACTCGAAGATAGAATAACAGAAATAGATGGCATTTCATACAAAATGTATATATTGCCTGGTTTATTAATGATGAATGTTATAACAAATGCTGTTGCTAATACAGCTTCATCAATGTTACAAATGAAATTGCTTCAAACTCTTCCCGAGCTTTTAATTACTCCCCTTTCAAGCCTGGAATTATCGCTATCATTTATTATTGGTGGAACGGTGCGTGGTTTTGTTAATGGTATCCTTATTCTTTTGATTTGTATAATGGTTGGAATGGAGATTAGAGATCCAGTTTCTACTGTATTTATAATTTTTATTGTAGCATGGTCTTTTTCTAGTCTTGGTCTATTTATTGGTCAAATGTCTGATTCTTGGGATCAATTATCATTAATACAAAATTTTGTTCTTACCCCACTAAGTTTCTTAGGAGGAATATTTTATTCTGTAGCAATGTTGCCAGAATGGGGGTTAGCTATTAGCAAAGTTAATCCAGTATTCTATACCATTAATTCTTTAAGATATGCAACGATAGGCGTTTCAGATGCACCTTTTTCTAGTTCTATGGTTTTTATTGTACTGTTTTCTTTGTTATTAACAACTCTTGCAGTAAAGACAATGGAAAGTGGAAAAAAAATAAGGTTTTAATTTTCAATTATATGATATAAAATTAAGCATGCAAAAACATAAAAAGGCTATCCTTTATCTTGAGGATGGCCTTTTTTTTACCGGAAAAAGTCTTGGATCTTTAGGGGAAACTTCTGGAGAAGTTTGTTTCAATACTGGGATGACAGGTTATCAAGAAATTTTAACTGACCCATCCTATGCAAAACAAATGATAGCAATGTGTTCCCCACACATTGGGAATTATGGTTCTAATGATTCTGATATTGAATCATCCAAAGTATATGCAACAGGATTTATAATAAAGAGTGAGTCTCTTGTTGCGTCCAATTGGAGATCCACCGCAAGCCTAAAGGAATTTCTCAAAGCTCATAACGTTGTTGGTATTCAAGATATTGATACAAGAGCATTGACTGTACATATTAGAGATAAAGGCGCAATGAATGGTATTATTTCAACAAGAGATTTTGATATTAAAAGTTTGAGTAAAAAAATGAAAAAAATTCCTTCAATGGAAGGACTAGATTTAGCCAAAGAAGTTTCTAGAAAAAGAAAAACAATACTTTCTACAACAAATAAAGTGAAATATAAAATTGCGGTAATTGATTATGGTATAAAATCTAATATTTACAATATTATGCTTGAATATGATGCGGAAATTTCCATATTTCCAGCTTCAGTTAGTTCTAAACAAATTCTAGATTATAATCCAGATGGTATTTTTTTATCCAATGGACCTGGCGATCCTGCAGCAATTGATTATGGTATTAATACAGTTCAACAATTACTTGGCAAGAAACCAATTTTTGGTATTTGTCTTGGGCATCAAATTTTAGCATTAGCTTTAAATGCTCGTACGTTTAAAATGAAATTTGGTCATCGAGGTATTAATCAACCTGTTAAAAATTTAAAAAATGGTAAAATTGAAATAACATCTCAAAACCATGGTTTTGCTGTTGATGAAGAATCATTACCATCCAGTGTTGTTATTACTCATACACATCTTAATGATAATACTGTTGCTGGTATAGAATGTAAATCTTTACAAGCATATTCTGTACAATATCATCCTGAATCAAGTCCTGGCCCTCATGATTCAAGATATATATTTAAACAATTTTTTCAAATGATGGACAAAAATGCCAAAAAGAAGTGATATTAAAAAAATATTAGTTATTGGTGCAGGTCCAATTATTATTGGTCAAGCTTGTGAGTTTGATTATTCTGGCACTCAAGCCATTAAGGCTTTAAAAGAAGAAGGTTATAAAGTTATTTTGATTAATTCTAATCCTGCAACTATTATGACTGATCCACAATTGTCTGATAAAACATATATTGAACCAATTACCAAAGAATATGTTGAAGCTATTATTAAAAAAGAAAAACCACATGCAATATTGCCTACAGTTGGAGGGCAAACTGCTCTTAATATTGCTATGGAACTATATGATAATGGGATATTAAAGAAATATAATGTTGAATTGATTGGAGCTAATAAGCGTGCAATTGAAACTGCTGAAAGTAGAGAAAAATTCAAAAAAGCTATGACTGCTATTGGTTTAGAAGTCCCTTATGGTTATACAATTCAATCAGTTGAAGAAGGAATGAATCGTTTAAATGATGTTTCTCTTCCTGCAATCATTCGACCTTCTTTTACACTTGGAGGTTCAGGGAGTTCTGTTGTGTTTAATGAAGAAGAATTCCAAATAGCTGTTAATCAAGGAATCAAAGAAAGTCCAATTAACCAAGTCTTAATAGAGGAATATCTTTTTGGTTGGAAAGAATATGAACTAGAAGTAATGAGAGACCTCAATGATAATGTAATTATTATTTGTTCTATTGAAAATATTGATCCAATGGGAATTCATACAGGAGATTCTGTAACAGTTGTTCCTGCGATGACACTAAGCGATAAAGAATTCCAAAAAATGCGTAATTGGGCAATCAAATGTATAAGAAAAATTGGAGTAGATACAGGGGGGTCTAATGTTCAGTTCGCAATTGAGCCTAAAACCGGTAGAATGGTAATTATAGAAATGAATCCTAGAGTAAGTCGTTCTTCTGCATTAGCATCAAAAGCTACAGGCTTCCCAATAGCAAAAATTGCTGCAAAATTAGCAATAGGGTATTCACTTGATGAATTAAAAAATGATATTACCAATAGAACGCTAGCTGCGTTTGAACCAACCATCGACTATATTGTAACCAAAATTCCACGATTCGATTTTGAAAAATTCCCATCTGCTTCAGGTAAATTAGGTGTTCAAATGCAGTCGGTTGGTGAAGTCATGTCAATTGGTAGGACATTTAGAGAATCATTTCAAAAGGCATTCCGTTCCTTAGAATTAAATTTGCCCGGTCTTTCTCCAAAAGACCCAAGAGATAATGATCCGGAAATTAAACGCTTCAGATCTTTGGATATTAAATCTCTTAATGATGGAAGTGCTTTTAGAATGTTAAAAATTAAGGAAGCATTAATCCAAGGATTCAGTATTGATGAGATTTATCAAAATACAGGGATTGATCCTTGGTTTTTACATGAAATTGCAGAAATTGTAAAGATTGAACAATCCTATACTTCTATTAAAGATTTAAAAACTTTAAAAAAGAATGGATTTTCAGATAAACAAATTGCTCATATAACAAAACGACCTCTTCTTGATATACAAAATGCGAGAAAAAGAAAGAAGTTAAATCCTGTATATAAAGTAGTAGATACTTGTGCTGGCGAGTTTGTAGCAGAAACTCCTTATTGTTATTCAACCTATGAAGAAACACATGATATTGAACCACTTAAAGGTAAAAAGGTAATGATTTTAGGAAGTGGACCAAATCGTATTGGGCAAGGAATTGAGTTTGATTATTGTTGCGTACAAGCTGTATACGGTTTGAGAGAAGCTGGCTATAAATCCATTATGGTTAATTGTAATCCAGAAACGGTTTCTACTGATTTTGACTTAGCCGATAGGCTTTATTTTGAACCAATCACGTTTGAAGATGTAATGAATATTATTGATTTTGAAAAACCGGATGGAGTTTTAGTACAATTTGGAGGGCAAACACCTTTAAAAATTGCTAATAAACTTAAAGAAGCAGGGGTAAAAATTTTTGGGACTTCTTCTGATAGCATCAATTTGGCTGAAGATAGAGAAGCATTTACCGATTTGGTTAATAAGTTAAAAATAACAATTCCAAATTATTGTATTGCAAAAAATTATGATGAAATAGTAGCATATTCAGAAAAAGCAGAATTTCCTGTTTTGGTTCGCCCAAGTTATGTCCTAGGCGGACGAGCAATGCAAATTGTTTATTCAAAAAAAGAACTTGTTGATTATGTGTTTAGATCTGCAGAAGCAACAAGTAATCACCCAATTTTAATTGATCAATTCATTGAAAATGCATTTGAATTTGATGTAGATGCACTTTGTGATGGCAAAGATGTGTTTATTGCGGGTATTATGCAACATATTGAACAGGCAGGTATTCACTCTGGAGACTCTTCTTGTGTATTACCTGCACACAAAATTAGTAATAAAGTCAAAAAGGAAATTATAGATGTTACTACTAAGCTAGCTAAGACTTTAAATGTAGTTGGTCTAATTAATTTACAGTTTGCTGTTAAAGATGAAATAGTCTACGTATTAGAAGTTAATCCTAGGTCTAGTAGGACCGTGCCTTTTGTAAGCAAATATAGCAATATTCCATTAGCAAATATTGCCGCACAATTATCTGTTGGGAACAAATTAAAAGACTTTGGATTAAAAAATATAAGACACAAACATATTGCAGTAAAAAAAGCGGTGTTTCCATTTAAAAAATTCAAAGATGAAAAAGTTTTTCTAGGCCCAGAGATGAAATCTACCGGAGAAGTAATGGGAATTAATGATAAAATTGGAGTTGCATTTTTAAAAGCAATGCAGTCTGACGGGTATAAAGTCCCTAAAGAAGGGACTGCTTTTATTTCTGTTAATAAGGCCGATAGAAGAGAAGCATTATATGCTGCTAGAGATTTAATTAAGATTGGATTTGATATTATTGCGACAGAAGGAACTGCAAAATATTTATCTAGAAACGGTGTTCCTTGCGAACAAATTTTCAAAGTTGGTGAAGGTAGGCCAAATGTTGTTGATGAAATATTAAATGATAAAATTCAATTTGTAATTAATACACCTATGGGAGCTTCAGCACGATATGATGAAGAAGCAATAGGGAAAACATCTGTTATGAAAAATATCTTAACTATTACAACGATGTCAGGGGCTAGAGCTGCAATAGAAGCAATGTCTCTTAGTGAAAAAATTAAAGTAAAAGCATTACAGGAGTATTTCAAATGACATATATAGAAAAAGTATGGACAGTGATTGCATTTTGTATTTTTACCGGTTGGGCATTTATTATGTCAGCAGCGACATATGGTATTTTTTTTGAAGGAAGAGGAAGTGAAAACTATCTCGACTTGTATAGAAAAGAACATATTCGCCTACATACTGAACAAAATGAAAAAATTGGTGAACTTGTTGATTTGTTAAAAGAAAAGCTTTAATAATTATTTATAGCTTTCTATATCTGGACACACACAGGAAAAATTTCGATCTCCATATGCATTATCAATGCGTGATACATATGGCCAAAATTTATTTTCTTTAATCCATGCTTTAGGAAAAACTGCTTGTTCTCTAGAATAAGGATGAGCCCATTCACTACAAATTTCTCCAATTGTGTGAGGTGCATTAATTAATACATTATCTTCTTTGGATACTTTTCCACTCGCAATATCATCGATTTCTTTTTTGATTCCTATCATTGCATCACAGAAACGATCTAATTCTTCTTTGGATTCACTCTCGGTCGGTTCCACCATTAATGTTCCTGGGATTGGCCAAGACATTGTTGGAGCATGATATCCATAATCAATGAGTCGTTTTGCAATATCTTCATTGGTAATGTTTGCACTGTTTTTGAATTCTCTACAATCAACAATGAATTCATGTGCATTTAATCCACTAATTCCACGATAAAGTATGGTGTAATCTTTTTCTAGTCTTTTTGCCATATAGTTAGCATTTAAAATTGCAACTTGTGATGCACGTAGTAACCCTTTACCCCCCATAAGTTTCATATAAATGTATGATATCAATAGAATGCTTGCACTACCATATGGAGAAGAAGAAACAGCATAAGTGTGATTTTTGTCTGTATTTCTATGAGTTGGAAGAAATGGTTTTAATTTTTGGTTCACACAGATTGGTCCCATACCAGGGCCTCCGCCTCCATGAGGAATACAAAATGTTTTGTGAAGGTTAATGTGCATTACATCAGCTCCAAAATGTCCTGGTTTACAAATTCCAACCATTGCATTCAAGTTGGCTCCATCCATATACACTAATCCGCCATTTTTATGAATGATATCACATATTTCATCAACATTATGTTCAAATACTCCATGTGTAGAGGGATAAGTAATCATGAGTGAAGATAGATTTTCGCCTGCTTTTTCTGCTTTTGATTTTAGATTATCATAATCAATATTTCCATGACGATCACATTTAACAATTACTACCTTTAAACCAGCCATAATTGCACTTGCTGGGTTTGTGCCATGTGCAGATTCGGGTATTAAACAAATATCGCGTTTAGATTTTTTAGATTTATGATATTCTTGTATTGAAAGCAATCCAGCGTATTCTCCTTGTGCACCAGAATTAGGTTGGAATGATACAGCGTTAAACCCTGTAATCTTTGATAGCATTTTTTCTAATTCATTGATAACTAATTGATATCCTTTTGTTTGTTCAGCAGGAGCAAAAGGATGTATGGTATTAAATTCTGGCCAGCTAATTGGAATCATTTCAACAGTTGCATTTAATTTCATGGTACATGATCCTAATGGAATCATACTATGATTAAGCGATAAATCTCTTTTTTCCAGTTTGCTCATATATCGAAGCATTTCTGTCTCAGAATGAATACTGTTAAAGATTGGATGGGTTAAAAAAGCACCTTTTCTATTTGGTTCAGAGCTTATTTTTTCTTTATTTGATACATTAGAACTTGTTTCAAACAAAGACCCCAGTTTAAGAACTTCTTCCTTTATAGTTTTTTCATCTAAAGAAATTCCAATATAACCATTTTCATGATACATCAGATTAAAATTGTTTAACAATGCTTCTTTTTTCAATGAATCTATTTCCAGATTATTTAATTCAACGGTAATTGTATCAAAATAATTTTTTGTGTGATTAACAAGTGTATGTCCATTTTTCAAAATCAATTCTGATAAATTTCTTGTATGATTATGAATAGTTGTTGCAATACGTTTTAAATTTTTTGATCCATGAAATACTGCATACATTCCAGAAATAATTGCTAATAAGACTTGTGCTGTACAAATATTAGAAGTTGCTTTTTCTCTTCTTATATGTTGTTCTCTTGTTTGAAGAGTTAATCGATAACCTTGATTGCCATGTCTGTCTTTTGATACTCCAACAATTCTGCCTGGTATATCTCGTTTAAACTCATCACATGTTGCAATAAATGCTGCATGAGGTCCACCAAAACCAAGTGGCACTCCAAATCTTTGACTATTTCCTATTGCTACATCTGCCCCAAAAGATCCTGGGGCTTCAAATAATTGTAAACACATTAAATCGGTTGCAAAAATTACCTTACAATTTGATTGATGAGCTTTGTCAACAATTTCTTTATATGTTTTTGGGTTATCAATTGCTCCAAACCGATTAGGATATTGTATAATGCAACCAAATGCATCATCAAAATTCATTTTCTTATATTTATGGATTTCAACTTCAATGCCCAAGGGTTCTGCTCTTGTAGTAATAACATCAATTGTTTGTTGAAAACAATCTTGATCCACCAAAAATTTATTTGTAGTACCTTTATTTTTTCTATACAACATTAACATAGCTTCGCTTGCTGCAGTTCCTTCATCTAAAAGCGATGCATTCGCAATTGGTAAATCACAAATTTCTGAAACCATTGTTTGATAATTCAGTAACGCCTCTAGTCTTCCTTGTGAAATTTCTGCTTGATAAGGAGTATATTGTGTATACCATCCTGGATTTTCTAATATATTTCTTAGGATTACATTTGGAGTAATGGTATCATAATATCCTTGTCCAATTAATGATCGAGAAAGATGATTTTTTCCACCAATAGTTTTCATATAATTTAAGATTTCATTTTCAGAAAATAATTTATTCCCAATTGATTCTTCATCGATTTCTAAGATATTTTTTGGTACAACCTTCTCTGTTAAGCTATTAAGCGATTGTTCTTCTAAGGCGTTAAGCATTTGCTCAATACTTTTTTCTTTAGGACCAATATGTTTATTGTGAAATTCTGACATTTTAATTAATTCTACTCTTTTTTGGATATAGTACCCCCGGAAGGACTCGAACCTACAACCAAGGGCTTAAAAGGCCCCTGCTCTACCATTGAGCTACGGAGGCAAAAGTAGATGAAGTTAAGGTTATGAATCGTGATGTGGTAATGGAAAAAACATAATTTTTTTTTAAAAAATGAAATTAATGATTGCAAAATTGTATAAAAAACCATTACCTTGCATATAGTCTTTTATAAGATTATTGTAAACAAATACAAGCAATCGGAAGGTTCCGCGGTTGGCGCTCGGAACCTTTTTTGTTTCAAAAAAAAACACTATCTTTAAAGATATTTGACAATTGGGGGCGACCGGTTTCGACATTTTAGAAAGAAACTTTAAATCGCATGTAGAGCTTAGTAACTCTTTAAACTTCTAAACTTTATTAAGTGCCGATTATGGCCAAATTGCTGTAGCTTAATTGCATACAGCACATCATCAGTAGGCGTTTCTCATCGGTAGCTGAATGGTGTCATAAAAATGAGATAGCATGTTAATTTTCTTCAATTTAACAAGTGAAATTTAGAAGATAGTTTTATACATGATTGTTCTTGAACATGTATAAAATGAAAACTAATCAAGCAACTAAACATGTAGAAGTTTAATTTTTCTCTATTATGGACGGGAGTTCGAATCTCCCCGCCTCCACCAATAAATTATGATTAGGTATATTTTTATAATAATATTTACTTTTTTTCTTCCATCATGTGATTTTGACACATCGTTTAAGATAGAATTAGGGAATAAGGAATCTTCTCATCAACCAATTCCTGGCCCTCGAGATTGTTTTTGGTCTCGTGGTCCAGTCAGCAAAGACCCCTATATAAATATTGCTTATCCTGATGCTAGCGTTTTTTATTGGAGCGCAACCTTTACCGTACCTAAAGGTGCTAGGCTGTATCTTGAAGGAACATTTCCTCATTCCAGATACATGTCATTAATTAGTTATGATGGCCGAGGTGCACCAATAGAATCTTTGGCTGATTATCTTATTGTACCAGATGAGAATTCAATGAATCCATTTGTAGAAGGCGCCAGTAGAAATCATAAACAAAGATCTTATACTGTAGAAATTTTGAATCTCCCTCCAAAAATAAGGAGAAAAGAAGGAGTCAAGCTTGATCTTCAAACCGATATCAGAGGGGCAGATTCTCAAAAAGAAATTGTTCAAAGCAATTTATTAAATGCAACACAATATGGAAAAGGACAACAATCAATTGTTTATCGAATTTATGTGCCTGATAAGGATCAAGAGGAATTAGGAGGTGTGCCTTTGCCTGAGTTTGTTTTGGTGTTAAATAATGGAGAAAAATTCAGGGGAGAAGAAGCATGCAATGCATTATACACTAATCAGATGGCACAAATTACCACTGATGCCATAGGATTACCTATGACCACATATTCAAAACTGCTAAACCAGCCTGGAAAACCAAATACGTGGCCAGCGACTGTGCCACCAACCTGGTATCTTCAATATGATAGAGATTTTCTTTTAGGTATTTATACTGGGCAGCCACCAAAATCCTTTAGAAAAAGCACAGGTGGTTTCTACCCAAATCTTGATAATAATTATGTACGAACCATTATTAATCGTAAGCATGGTAAGGTATTTGTTCTGCAAGGCAAATTACCTACAACTCCAAAAACTTATCATGGTGACGAATTGATGACCAAAGGAGACATGGTCTATTGGTCTATTTGTTCCAATCAAGGTTTTGCAAATACTCGTGTGAATGATTGCCTTTTTGATGAACAAGTTCCTGTAAATCACAATAATGAATATATCATTGTAGTTAGCCGAAAAGAAGATCGTCCTCGCAATGCCTACCCTGAATGTGGAGTGGGTTGGTTACCAATGGCTGATGATGGAGATGGTGCTATAGATGAAGATGCCACGGTTATCCAAATTAGAAATATGTTGGCTTCTCCTGATTTTAAACATGCAATTCAAAATGTTGATGATATTGGTAAAGAAAAAGAAATTATGGGACCTTATTTACCAACTTCTTTCTACACCACAACGGGTGCCTTCGAAGTTTTACTTCCATGTCTTCAATAAAAATATTTTTGTTATTTTATTTTGTTTTAACTTCCGCTTCGCAAATTAATTGGTAAAAGGATAAAATATGAATTCATATAAAGATAAAACTGTTTTAGTAACTGGTGCATCTTCAGGAATAGGGTTAGCAATGGTTCATGAATTATCGAATCGAGGTGCTAATGTAATTTTAACTGCTAGATCAACAGATAAACTAAATATGGTAGCAGAAGATATTCATAAAAACGGAAAAAATGCTTATGTTTTTTCACAAGATTTAAGTGTACCTGTGGCCGCAGAAAAACTTTACTCAAATATTCACGCAGCAGGACTTGAAGTAGATATTTTGATTAATAATGCAGGCTATGGAAGATGGGGAGACTTTACTGAACATGATCGCAATGATTATTCAACAATGATTCAATTAAATATTATTGCCTTAACTGAATTATGTCATCTCTTTATTCCCGATATGATTACAAAGGGGAAAGGAGGCATTATCAATGTCGGTTCTACTGCTTCATTTGTTCCTGTTCCTTATTCAAGCGTGTATGCGTCTTCTAAAGGATATGTATTGTTATTAACAGAAGCTTTGAGATATGAGTATGCAGGTAAAGGTCTCCGAATTATGGCTGTATGTCCAGGAGCAACAGATTCAAATTTTAGATCAGTAGCATCGGAAAAGTCAAAAACTCTTCAGGCAGTAGCTAAGAAAAGAGCAGAATCAGGAGATGTTGGTGATACTTGTGAGGATGTAGCTATAGAAGGTTTAGATGCTTTCTTAAAAAACAAAATGTATGTAATAACGGGGAAATCAAATAAAAGAATGTATACTGTCACTCGTTTTCTTTCTAGAGAAAGAGTTTTAAAAATGGTTGGTGGGATATTTCAAAAAATGATGGGGAAGTAAAAACTAATTTGGAATCCGATCAGGAAAATCAGTAATAATACCATCTATACCAAATTCCATCGCTTTACTAATTGCATCAGGTTCATTAATAGTCCAGGAATATATTTTAAAGCCTGCATCATGAATTGTATTAACGACTTCTTGGTCTAAAGAAGAAAAATTTGGATGTATAGCAATCGCCCTAAGTTTAATTGCCATTTCAATTGTTTCATTGATTGTATAACTATCGTTTAAAACCCCAATTGGGATATTTGTATTTTGATTTTTAAAAAGTGTTAATTCGTCCCAATCAAAACTTGATACTAGCAATTGATTTACTTCCCATTTGGTATTTGTGATGAAATCCTTCAAAATAGAAGCAGTAGGGACTGCCGTATTTTTACCTTTTAATTCAACGTTTAATAATATGTTTCCATTAATTAATTCAAGGACTTCTTCTAATGTTGGTATTCTATATTTCCCTTCTACTAAAATATGATTAAGAGAATCAAGAATGATGTCTTCAATAAAACCATTGCTATTGGTGAGTCGACTTAATTCTTTATCATGAAAAACAACGATTTCACCTGAAGCACAACGAAATACATCAATTTCTACTCCATCTACATTTAGATCTATTGCTTTTTGAATAGATTCCAAAGTGTTTTCAGCGATATGCCCACGAGCCCCTCTATGTCCTATATTTAATATTTCTTTATCATAACCATAAATTTCTGCTCCAGCCTCGTTATTACAAGAACTAAGCATTATTATAAAAAGTAAATAGTATATATTTTTTATGAAATTAGTTTTCATTGTGAATTTCTACTGCAGCACGTAACCCAGAAAATAATGCGCCTTGCATCCATCCGTGATAATCAGACGCATGTTCACCTGCAAAATGAATACGTTCTTCTGCTGCACCAACATGAGCAGCAAGAGCTGCATCTTGTGATGAAGTAGGTGATGCCCATGCTCCTTTGGACCATTCTTCCAGAGCCCATGATTGAGAAGTTCCACTTTCTAGATTATTTGTGGCCCCCGGAAAAATATTTTCCCATCTATTTAAAACAGAGTTTATACGTTCTTCTTCGGTTAACACATCCATTTCTTCTGCTCTACTATAGCGTAAATAGGACATCATGATACCACGAGGGCCATTAAGATCCCAAGTAGGTTGCCATATTTCTTCTGGCAAATCAGTGTTCCCCCACCCGTTTAACCCTTCATTTTCCCAAAATCGATTTTGAAATTGAATATAAATTCTAGTTGAAGGAGCGTAACGATATCCACCATTCATTGCTGTTTGTTTTTCTGAAGATAAAGATGGTGTAAATTGAATTTTATTGAGCACTGTTAATGGAACAGTGCACAATGCTCTATCTCCTGTAAATTCAGTATCATTGGTTGTTCGAACAGTGACCCCAGTAGATTGTTGTTCAACGGATTGAGCTGGCATTCCAAGCGATATATATTGATTAAGATAATCTGAAAATGCATATGGAAGACGATCTGATCCTCCACGAATTTTCACATATTCTTTACGTAAAACCGAACCATAGCTTTCGTTAAGATAGTTGTTATTTGAAATAAGTTCACGATTTCCATCTACTACATTTACATAGGAACCAGATGTTGCATAGAATGGATCGAGTTCCAAATTAAAATGATTTGCATATCCTAAGGTTAAATCATGGCTAGGCTTAATTCTTGCAGCTCCTCCTTCAGCAAAATGATTATCGGCAAATGGAGATCGAATTGTAAATACTCTTCCACCGATTCGATTTCTTGCTTCCAAAATTGTAACATCATGTCCGGCTCTATTTAATTCATAAGCAGCAACTAGGCCTGAAAGTCCAGCACCAATAATAATTACTTTTTTAGAAGGCCTATTCCCACTAAGCATTCCTGGTGAATAACTAATCGTAGGGTTTTCTTCTGTTGGACTTGATTCATTATCTTCACAGGATGGAATAAGTGTTGCTCCTGCTGCAATAACTATACTTCTTCGAATAAATTCTCGTCTTGTTATATCAGACATATTTTTATTGATTACATTTTTTCTGGTGCTTGAATTCCAAGAATTGATAATCCAGTTTTGAGAATAATTTGTGTAGCTTCACACAGTTTCATTCTAGCGGATGATAAATCAATGTTATTTTGGTTAATTACTTTATGATTGCCATAAAATTTGTGATAATGTGCTGCTAAATCTTCAAGATATGTTGCCAATTGTTTTGGTTCTAACGATTCATGTACTTGATTCATTTTAGTAGGGAAGTCAGATAGTTTCTTTATCAGAGCTATTTCATCGTCTTCTTTTAATAAGCTTAGATTTATTTTGTTTTTACCTTTAATCTCTTTATTGAATCTTTTTAATAAATTCGAAATACGAGCATGAGCATACTGAAGATAATAAACAGGATTCTTTTCAGATTCATCCATTGCTAAATCTAAATCGAAATCCAAATGAGTATTTATTCCACGCATAATAAAAAAATACCTTATAACATCTAAATTCAATTTTTCAATTAATTCATCCAAGGTAACAAAATTTGCTTTCCGAGTAGACATTTTTACTATCTGATTGCCTTTTTTTAAAGTTACAAATTGATGTATTATAACTTTAATATGGTTGGTGGGCGTTCCTAGTGCATCTAGGGCTAGTAGTATATCTGGATAAGAATCAATATGATCTGCTCCAAACACATCCACAATCAAATCAAAACCTCTTTCAACTTTGTCAATATGATATGCAATATCTGGCAATCTGTATGTTGGTTCTCCAGAGCTTTTTACTAATACTTTATCTTTTTTCTTTCCAAGTTTTGTTGTTTTAAACCATGTTGCTCCATCTTTCTCGTAAGTAAGAGATAGCTTTGATAATTTTTCTAAAACTTGATTAATAGAACCATTATCATAAAAACTTTTTTCCTTGGAAAAAACATCAAAAACAACATTTAAACTATTTAACGTACTTTGAATATTATCAAAAATTTGTTGTTCAGTAAAAATTCTGAATTGTTCGTCTTTTTTATTCAATTCTTTACCAAATTTTTTAAGAATTTTATCTGCAATTTCATCAAGATATTTTCCAACATACGCATTATCTGGAGCTTCAAATTTTTTACCAATTTTTTTAGCATATTTTGCGTAACAAGATTCTGCTAAAATTTGCATTTGTTTACCTGCATCGTTATAATAATATTCTCTTGTAACTTTATAGTTATGCCATGATAGTATATTTGATATTACATCTCCTAAAATTGCTTGTCTTCCGTGTCCGATTGTGAGTGGGCCAGTTGGGTTACAACTTACAAATTCCACATTAGCTGATTGTGTTTTACCGGTAGGTTTTCCAAATTTTTTTTTGTTTTTTAAAATATCACTAAGATTATTTATATAATAATCTAGCTCTACATTAAAATTAACAAAACCTGGTTCTGTAATAAATACTGAGAATAGTGTTTTGTCTTTATTGTGATCTAAAACTTCATTGGCTATGTTTATTGGGGATGTTTTTGATATTTTACCAAGAACTAAAGCGATATTTGATGAATAATCACCAAATCCTTTCTTTACATTTTTTGTGATATTCCAGTTTGTATTCTTGATTTTCTTTTTTTCTAAATAAGAAGAAAGAAATTTCTCTATTTTTTTCTCAATCATTATACATTTATTTTTTTTGCATCAAACCAAATTCGTTCGAGATTATAATATTTTCTTATTTCATCAAAAAAAATATGCACCACAATGTCTACATAATCAATTATTACCCAATTTAAATGTTCATACCCCTCAACTCGCCAAGCATTTTCATTCACATTGTCTCTGATATTGTCTGTGATCGATTTTACTTGAATAGTATTGGATGCAGAACAGATAATAAAATACTTTGATAAGGAAGTCACCTTCGAAACATCAAGAACTAGAATATCTTCAGCTTTTTTTTCTTTTGCACACCCAATAATTTCATTTAGTAATTTTTTTGTAGTCATTTATTCAAGTTAATAAAATCTGCGTAGTCCTTTCCAACAATTATTTGAATATCTTCATCAAAATCAATGGTTGAATTAAACTCTATATTGGAATCACTGATCTTCATTCCAAGGATTGTTAACATATTTTCAATATTAGTATTGTTTTCGTTGACAATAATCACCTTTGTATTCTCGTAATCAAATTTGTTCTCGCCATCTTCATCTTTAGCATTTTCAGTCCTAGTAATGATTAATCCATAACTATTCTTTAAAAAAGAAGAAAATTGATCCCCAATGCCACGTTCACCACAGCCATTCAATACGGCCACTCTTAGTGTGCGAGATTTTTCGTTCTCGAATAACTTAATTTTAGGATTTTCTGATTTTATTTCAATCTGATTACTAATATTGTTTGTAGTAAAATTTTTTGAAATTGACCAGCCAAACAGCATAATTGTAATAATTAAAAAAGTAATAATAGAATTAAGAAAATATTTCATTCTTCAAATGATTCTAGTTGTTTAACAGTATTAATACCCATGATTTCTTTAGGATTATCAATTTTTTTTGTTTTCACAATACCATTATTATTAATCAGCTCTATTACATCCGTTAAATAATATTCTTTAGATTCGTTCTTAGATTTAACTCTCTCTAAGTTCTTGAATAATTCTGAAATCTTAAAAATATAAATTCCTGGATTTATTTCTTTGATATTTTTTTCCAATTCGTTGCAATCTTTTTCCTCAACGATTTTGATTAAATTTCCTGAATTGTCTCTTATAATTCTTCCATAGCCAGTTGGATTTTCTACTACTGCTGTTATCATTGTAGCATCTATATTTTTTTTAATATGTTCATCAACCATTGGTAATAGTGTGCTATGCTTGATATTTGGGACATCGCCATATAAGATTAATAAATGTCCATTCTTGCCGTAGAGTTTGTTACTTAGTTGTAAAACTGCATGACCAGTACCAAGTTGTTCTTTTTGTTCTACATACTCTATTTTTGGATTATTAATGTGATTAATAACCAATTCTTTTTTAAAGCCAACTACAGTAAAAATTGTTTTAGGATCAAGTTTATAAGCAGTTTTTAAAACATAATCAATAATTGCCTTATCCCCAAGAGTATGTAATACTTTAGGAATATTTGATTTCATTCTTGTGCCTTTTCCAGCAGCGAGTATTCCGATAAAAAAATTCTTATTCATCTAATGTTTTATTTAAAAAGGGTATATCTCTTTTTGAAATGATACCCCCACCAATACAAATATTATTTTTGTCATAAAATACTATTGATTGTCCAGGTGTAATAGCTTTTTGCTTTGATTTAAATTTAACTAGATATGAATTTTGATTTAAACAAAAAACTGAGCATGCTTTATCATTATCGCGATAACGTACTTTAGCATACAATTGTTTTGGAAAGTGAGTTGGTTTTTGGGAAATCCAGTTAACATCATTAACAATAATTTTTTTACTAAATAATGCTGGGTGATTTCCTCCTTGTGCAACGAATACAATATTTTTTTTGATATCTTTTTTGACGACATACCATGGTTTATCTGTTGCACTCAATCTTGCACCAATTCCTAAGCCTTTACGTTGTCCAATTGTAAAATAAATATAACCATTATGTGTACCTAGCACATCTCCATCAATAGAAACAATCTTCCCTTTCTTTGCATTTATATATTGACCAATGAAATCATTATATTTTCTTTCTCCAATAAAACATATACCAGTACTATCCTTTTTATTATGGTTGATTAATCCATGTTCTTTTGCAATTTTTCTTACTTCTTTTTTTTGTATCTCTCCGAGAGGGAATATAATATTTTTTAATTCTTTTTGGCCTAATTGATACAAAAAATAACTTTGATCTTTTGATTGATCTGTGGCTTTTTCTAAATAATTAATAGAATTAATTATCGTTTTTTTAGCATAATGACCTGTTGCAATTTTCTTTGCATTTAATTTCTTTGCATATTTTTGGAATACTTCAAATTTAATTTCTTTATTACATAAAACATCTGGATTGGGCGTAAACCCTATAAGGTGATCATCTAAAAATTGTTTAAACACTTTATTTTTGTAAGATTTAGTATAGTCTACTTTATGTAATGGTATATTTAGTTTTTTAGATACAGATAAAGCATCAGCATAATCATCTTCTGCTGAACAAATAGCGTGTTTGTCATCCCAGTTTTTCATGAATACCCCTTCTACATCATATCCATCTCTTTGTAAAAGCAGTGCAGCAACTGAACTATCAACGCCCCCACTCATTCCTAATATTATTTTTTCTTTTTTCATATTATTTCAGTTCCTATCTTAACAAAAAAAAGTATGACTTCAAATCAATCACATAAAACACTTATTGCTGGATCCATTAGTATAGATAAAATTATTAATAAATATGGAACCTATAAAAATGTTTTAGGCGGATCTGCTTCCTATGCCTTATTATCTACTTCTAAGAAAGGATGTCAGCTTGTTGGAGTCGTTGGAAGTGATTTTCCAGATCAATATTTAAATCTACTAAAGAACTATTCAATTACTCTTGATGATTTAATGATTGCTAATGGAAAAACATTTACATGGGGCGGAGAATATGCACCGGATTTTTCTAATAGAGAAACGCTATATGTTAATCCAGGTATTGCTGAAAGTTGTTTGCCTGTATTATCTGGTGAATCAAAACAATGTGAATACCTTCTTTTGGGGAATACATCACCAAGAGTACAATTAGCTATTTTAGATCAAATAGAAACAAAACCTTTTATCATATTAGATACATTTAAATTATATATTGATATTGCACTAGAAGATTTGAAGAAAACTATGTATCATTCTGATTTATTATGTATTAACTATAATGAGGCATTATATCTATCTAAACTTTCAAATCCTTCACTCGACGATATTGCTAAGTGTATTCTAGATATGGGTGTTAAAAGTCTAATTATTAAAAGAGGAGAAGAAGGTGCCTCGTTTTTTAATAATCAAGACAATTTCTCTATTGCAGCATATTATGTTGATCAAGTTATGGACACAACTGGGGCTGGAGATAGTTTTGCTGGTGGACTAATATCTAGTTTAATGAATGGAGCTGATATCAAAGAAGCCATGGTAGAGGGGTCAGTGATGGCATCATTTTGTATTGAAGACATTGCACATAGGGGACTTATTTCATTTTCAGAGGAAGAATATACATTAAGAAAAAAATGGCTTCAATCTCGTCTTACAACTTGAAATCTCTGTATAATAATACTAACTTGACCAATTGAAAGAATATTAGATGATTAATACAAAAAAACTTTTTCTTTTTATAATAATGTTTTCTTTGCTTTTTTCTCAAGGGAAAGCTTTGAATTCAGCTAGCGTATATATCAAAGATAAAGATTGGAAACAAGCTGAATTTTTTCTTTTACAAGCAGTAGAACATCCAAAGGATAAATGGACAGCTGCTTTTCATTTAGGAGATAAAGTTTATGTTAGAAGCCAAGATTGGGCCAAGGTAAAACAATACATGGATCTTGCAAGTACCGCTCCAGAAGGTTTAAAAATTAGGCCAACTAGAAACGATTCTAGAATACCAATTCAAACTGCAATTACTGCTTCATTGGCTAGAAGTTTTCAGCTAATTTATTTTAAAGCAACAGGTTATATATCCCTTATTAATAAAACAGCAGATGTTGAACAACACAATATGTTTATCGAGCAAGCTATTAAAACTGCAAATCAAGCAAAAAATTTAGATCCAAACCAACCTGCAGCACATGCTCTTCTTGGACTTTATCATTCTTTAAAAAATGATAAAGAAAATACTATTAATTTTATTAATCAATCACTCGCAATAGAAAGTAGTACTGATGATGAGATGCTTGGACTTCTTATCAATGCTGGAGAGTGTGCAACTCGTATAGATAAGTTAGATATAGCATCTGAATATCTTGAAAGGGCATTATTAATAGATCCAAATGATATTAGTGTTTTAAAAGCTATAGCAGCAGTATATGTTGGGAGAAATGATTTCGATAAGGCATTAGATATTTTTAGTAGAACGCTTGAACAAACAGAGGATGATCAAGAAAAAGCTGATTTACATTTTAATTTAGGTACTATTTACCTCAAAAAGGGCAATCCAAGCGAAGCAGAATACCATTTTGAAGAAGCAGTTTATTTAAATCAAGAAGATACCGAGGCTATATTTAGACTTGCACGAACTCTAGAAGAATCAGAAAGATGGAGAAGCGCCCTAAACTATTATAAAGATTTAATTTTAATGGATCCAAATAATTCAGCCTATTACAAAGGAGCCTATAGAGCATCTTTTAATGATGGAGATCCAATAGCCGCAAACGAATATCTTCAAAAAGCTAAACAGTTAGAAAATTAATATATTGGTTGTCCAGTGTGTTCTCTATAGAAGTCAAATAAAGCTTCTTCAATAGCTGATGCTAATGCACCATATCCTCTTGCTGTCTCACGTGCACGATCATAATTAGCTTCAATTTGAATAACATTAATTTCTCCAACTGCATATGTAGTAGTTGTGTATCCTCCGCTAAAGTATGGGTCTGTACCTGGGGATGCTGTTGTTGTACTTGGTACAGCATCAAAAGTATATACATCAGTCCCACTACCAGCACTTGAATAACTATAAAATTTTGTTACAATTAAACCACCAAAACTTGTAGGTCCTCTTAATACTTCAGAAAAAGTTGCTGCACTTAAAGAAGCAATTTGTGAAATACTACTTTTTGCAACATATGTTGGAGCATTTATTTGAACATTACTAAGACCTAAATCGTTTGAGTCTAATAAATAACCAAGTTCCAATCGCTGAATATCATGACCATGACCATGTAAATCTAATAACACTCCGGAATCAAAATATGTTTCAATAGTATCAATTGCAGTTTGAATAAAAGTATGATAAGCATTATATGCCTGCACTGCACCTAAATTTCCTTGAGCTGCTTCCACCACTTCTCGATTAGGATCTAATTTGGTTCTATGGAGATTGGAAACAATTACGTGTGGAAATAGTCCTCCAGATCGTTGTACAAAGAAATATGCAAAACGTTCTGCAACTTTTTGGGCATTGATATCTCGTGATGTAACTCCAGAAGTTCTGTCAGGTATTGATGATGGAGTTAACGTACCGTCATGTGGCACAGTAATAATAATAGGGGTATTGCCTACAAGGTAATCAATATATCCTAATGTATCTCCATAATGTTGTCCAGGAATATATGAAGCATCAGGTGTTAGTGGGTCTGGTGTTACTGCCTTATCACCACCACCACAACTGATAATAAAGATAAGAATTAGAATAATATTAATATGTAGATGCTTGATTGCCATCGCGCGACCCCCTTTTATCTGATCCTGTTATAAATTTACCATTTTTTAATTGAATTCCATGAGAACGAGCAATATGATATTTTGATAGTTCAAGCGTATGATTTAATTTTTTTAATTCTTCTATAGTTTTTTTATTTAAACTTTCTTTTTCGTAGAAAATTTGATCTGGTAACCATTGGGAATGTGTTCTTGCTGCATCAATTGCTTCATCAATTTCTAATCCATGGTCCAATACACTGATTAAAACTTGCAAAACAGCTGTAATAATACGTGCTCCACCTGCTGCGCCAACTGTAAGAATTGCCTCATTGTCTTTGTTTAAGACAATTGTTGGTGTCATTGAGCTTAAGGGTCTTTTAAAAGGTTGAATTGCGTTTGCATCGAAACCAATTAACCCAAATGCATTTCCTACACCAGGTTTTGAAGAAAAATCATCCATTTCATTATTTAATAAAAATCCACCACCATCCACAACTTTTTTGTTTCCATAGCTTAAGTTCAGTGTGGTTGTAATACCAACAACATTCCCTTCTTTGTCCATAACAGAATAATGGGTTGTTTCCATGCTTTCTTTGTCTTCCCATGTTCCATGTGCAATCTCCGAGCTTGGAGTTGCATTACTCATAGAAATTAAGGTTAATCTTTCTTTAGCATATTCTTTCGATGTAAGCATTTCAATTGGATTATTCCAAAAATCAGGATCACCTAAATGTATAGCCCTATCAGCGTATGCCAAACGTTGTGTTTCTGTTAATAAATGTATAAACCTTGTTGAATTTCTGTTCATTGATTCCAAATCAAAATTTTCCAGCATATTAAGCATTTGTATTACAAGAGTTCCTCCAGAACTTGGTGGACCCATAGAAATAATTGTATAATCTCTGTAAGTCCCAGTTACAGGCGTTCTATATATTGAATCATAGTCTAACAAATCTTGTTTGGTGATTAATCCACCATTTTTATTCATTTCTTCTACAATTAAATCTGCTGTTTCTCCTTCATAAAATCCTTTATTCCCAAACTGTGCGACCAACCTAAGAGTTTTTGCCAAATCTTTCTGTACTATTACATCTCCGGCAGTCCATTCGTTTTCTTTTATAAAAATCTTTTTTGTTCCATCATCTCCACCAAATTGGTCTTTATAAGCATTAAAGCTGTAAGCAGTAGTTTTGTTAACTATAAATCCGTTTTCTGCATAATTAATTGCAGGAGAAAGAATTTCTTCTAGAGTAAGTTTTCCAGATCCATAATCATTCAAAATTTTCAGTAAACCATTTACCGTCCCTGGAACACCCGATGATTTATGAGATTCTAACGCAATAGTTCTATCATAATCTCCATTTTCATTAAGAAACATTTGTTGATATGATAATTGTGGTGCCTTTTCTCTAAAATCTAAACTGACCAATCTTCCATCTGTTGTGTGAGCAACTAAAAATCCTCCCCCACCAATATTCCCGTTAGATGGTGAGGTTACTGCTAGAGCAAATCCAGTTGCTACAATGGCATCAAATGCATTTCCTCCTTCTTTAAGAATGTCAATTCCAACATCTGATGCAATCTTAGAAGTAGAAGACACTGCACCATTTTTATTAGTTCTTGATACCTCCCATGCTTGCCAAGTAACAAAGATGGCAAGTAATATGGTTAATATTTTATAATTATTGGTCATCGTTAGTTATTTGAAAATAATAAAAAGCCCCTGAAAAACAGAGGCCTTTTATTATTTTAATTCCTAAACGTTAGAGTTTATAAGCTCATATTTACACGAGCGTATAGATAACGTCCATTAAATCCAAAAGGACTATAACCAGAATGTTGGAATATTCCATTGAAACTATTTCTTTTAATAGTCTTGTCTGGGTATGTGTCAAATGCATTGTTTACCCCGAAAGCTAAACGTGTTTGACTAGATAGCTGGAATGAATATTCAGCATCTAATGTCCATTTTGAAGAAAGAACTTGTTCTCTTTCTTCTGATCCAGATGGAATTGTTACTTCACCCCAATTGTTCAATTTCACCATGTAGTTACATGTTGGTTTTCGAACCATTGCTGAGAATTGGAAAACATGGTCGGGACCAGAGTTTTCATATCTCACGGTGTTTGCACGTCCAAGAAGCACTTGATCTGTATAGTCTGCTAAATTGGAAGGAGTTTCAAGTTCTCCTTTATTGGTTACTTCAGTATCAGTGAAGTTCATTGCAGTCTTAAGTAACAAGTGTCCATTAGGAATATCAAAGTTTAGAGTAGAAACAATATCTAAACCATTAGTCTCAGTGTCAACTCCGTTAAAGAACCATCTACCAGCTGCTGCTGCAATGTTTCTTTCTTGGAAGAATTGAACCATTCCTGCACCCTTAAAGGTTTCAGAAAGTCCAATACGATCTTCAACAGTAATCTTATAAGCATCTACTGCTAGTGAAGCCATATCATTTTTGAATGTCATACCAGCTGAAAAATTGGTTGAAGTTTCTGGTTCAAGATTTCTTGCACCAAGAGCTAATGCTGGTTCGGTATCAACAGGGAATGTTCCTACTTCATAAGGTATTCCATCAATAAAGTTAGTTGCAATAGATGAGAAATACGCTTCTTGTAATGCAGGAGCTCTAAAGCCAGTGCTTAAAGAAGCTCTTAATGCTAAGTTTTCTTGTAATTCATATCTCATTGCAATTTTACCATTTACTGTGTTTCCAAAGTCGCTATAATCTTCTGCTCTAACTGCTATACCGATAAGAAGATTATCAAGCACATCGGCTTCTACGTCAAAGTATACACTTAACGCATCTCTATCACGATCGCCTTCGTTTGCAGGAGCAAGTCCTGGTAAACATTGACAACCAACCGCAGCGCTTGCACCAGCGCTTGGACCGTCTAATACATCAAATCCGCCGTCAGCATATCCTGCTTCTTCACCAGCTTCAATTGTATAGTTTTCACTACGCAGTTCCAAACCGAATGCAAGATTTACTGGTCCAGCAAAACCTTCCATATCTACTACGGTTGTAAAATCAGCGTTTAGTGATGTTTGTTTATAACCTAATGTTCCTAAATCAAAATCAGACTGTTGTCCATCACTAGTACCAAAAGTTGCGTTATGACTATTTTGCATTCCCCATGCAAAGTCATTGCCACCAGTAGTAAGGCTAATGTCATATGCGTAATCTCCAATTAGTCCCTTCATACCAGCTGCAAAAGATTTATCAGTTAGTTTTGGACTAATTAGTGGCAAGAATCCGTCTGGATACCATGCACGAAGAGTACGATTGTCTTGAGCTCGTCTATAATAACAACCACTTTCTCCATTACGGGTATTGAATCCACCAAAAGTATAGAATGTCCCTCTTTCCATTGGGAAACTACCATTAAACATCATGCTTACTTGTTCAAATTCTCCACGACCAATACGATGATTCTCTCTATTGAAAGAAGCTTCTCTTGGATCTGGAGTGACTGTAGCTGATCCACTTTTAGTGAGTTGTCCGCTTGCATCTGTACCAAAGTACTGCATTCTAGGATCTAGACCAGTACGGTTTGTACGTCCACCATCGCGGAGTTGTCCACTTATGTAAAGATTTCCACCAAACATGCTTAAACCACTACCAGCATGAAAGATTAAATTTTTACCATCGGTTTTCTTAATAGTTTGCATTCCACTTCTAGCCCAGCCTCTTTCACCAGTAAATGGTAAATAGCCTGATCCATTGTGGCCTGGGTCACTGTCCCAACCGTAAGTACTTTCATCTTGGCCTGCGATTAATGCTTCATCAGATTCATAGCCTCTTTCAAAGAAAGAGTAACTTTGACCATATGTTATACTAACATCTGCACCGCCTGTTTCTTTTAAAATTATGTTGATTACACCGGCGATAGCATCAGAACCATATTTCGCTGCTGCACCATCACGCAATACTTCGATTTTCGCGATTGCACTTGATGGAATTGCATTTAGGTCAACTTGTGTTGAACCACGTCCAACAGAACCGTTAACGTGCACTAGAGCACCTGAATGACGTCTTTTACCGTTTACCAGTACAAGAACATGCCCTGGTGCCATACCACGCAATGTAGCAGGTCTCATGTGATCTGAACCATCAGTAATGTAGCCACGAGGAGCGTTATAAGACGGAACTAAAGCTTGCAACAATTGACTTGTTTCAGTCAGTCCAGTTGCACGAATTTCAAGTTCTGTAATAACTTCCACAGGAACTGCTTGTTCGTCTGCATTTCTTTGGAAACGAGATCCAAGAACTGAGACTTCAGAACCAGCAACTGCACTAAATGATAGTGAAAAGTTTGCTGTTGCAGCACCATCTACATTGACAGACACGCTTGAAGACCCATATCCGATATATGAAGCAGTTATAGTATAAGAACCACTTGCTAAATCGTCGACTGAATATGAACCGTCAGCTGCTGTTGCTGCACCTGATGATGTTCCTTCAATTACTACATTTGCACCATAAAGGGCATTGCCCCTTGAGTCAGTAACGGTACCTGATACTGAACCCTGTGCAAACATAAAACCGGTCACCATAACAAGTGCTACCATATTAAATAGCTTTCTCATTTTTTTTCCTTTTTTTATGTACATATTTAAAATATTTTTTTATCCAAATATAAGGATACACCCTTAGCGTAGGGCGCTTTAACCCTTAGTTCGTATAAGTTATTGTAAGACGAGCTGAATGTCAATATCTTAAAAGAAACAGGCTTTTATCGTCTGCTTCGTAGTTTCATTAAGAGATTTAAAATTTCAATATAAAGCCAAATTAACGTAATCATTAATCCAAAAGCGCCATACCATTCCATATACTTTGGAGCGCCTTGATTTGCACCTTGTTCAATAAAATCAAAGTCTAGTACTAGATTCAAAGATGCAATACCAACGACAAAGACAGAGAATAGAATACCCGTTAACCCATTTGCAAATAAGGGCCCCATGAACGAAACTCCGAATAAAGACAAAAGCATGTTTAGCATATACACAATAAAAATGCCAAATGTAGCTGCAAAAATTCCAAGTCTAAAATTATCTGTTACCGCAATAAGCTTGCTTTTATATAACATCAAAAGAGCAGCTAAAATGCCAAAAGTAAGACATATAGCTTGATTAGCAATTCCAGGATACATAGCATTAGCCCAGGCAGAAATTCCTCCCAAAAGCCCTCCTTCTAATAAGCAATATATTGGAACCGTATAAGGAGCTGCTTTCTTGTTAAAAATAGTGATTAATAAGAGAATAAAAGTAGAGATAACAATCGGTAAAAATAACATCAAGGATAATTCAGGATTATTCCAGGTATAAATAGCAGATGTCATTAAAAGCAACAAGCTCAATGCTGTTTTATTAACGGTGCCATCAATTGTCATTGGTTGTTCAGCAAATGTATTTATAGTGGATGAAAATGTTTTGCTATTAAGAGCTGGGTTTCCTGATCTCATAAATCTTTATTTTAAGAAATCGCTGATTTTATTTTCGTTAATTCGAGTTTGTTTCATTGAATCTCGTTCTCGAATAGTAACGGTATTATCCTCAAGGGTTTGATGATCGATAGTTATTCCAAAAGGAGTTCCTGCTTCATCTTGACGATAATAACGTTTTCCAATAGATCCTTGTTCATCATATATACATGGATATTGTTTATTTAAATTACTAAAAATGTTCATAGCTCTTTCAGGTAAATTATCCTTTTTAACAAGAGGACATATAACAGCTTTATTCGGAGCTAGTGCAAATGGAAGCTTTAATACAACACGGTTATTTTCCGTGTCTTCAAAGTAAGCGTTACATAGAACCATTAGAAATACCCTATTTAACCCAGCAGATGTTTCAATAATATAAGGATGATATTTTTTATCGTTTGCAGAATCAAAATATGTCATATTTTTACCGGAAAGCTTTTCATGTTGTTTTAAATCAAAATCTGTACGATTATGAATTCCTTCAATTTCCCCCCAACCAAATGGAAATTTATACTGAATATCATATGCATCTTTTGCATAATGAGCTAATTCTGTATCATCATGTTGATAAAATTGAAGATTAGATTTACTAATTCCCAATTGATTTAAATAAAAATCAAATCTCTTTTGTTTCCATAGTTCAATGTTTTCTTTGTCTTTTGATGGGTGAACAAAATATTGCATTTCCATTTGTTCAAATTCTCTTGTTCTAAAAATGAAATTTCTTGCAACAATTTCATTTCGAAATACCTTTCCAATCTGTGCAATACCAAATGGTATTTTTAAGCGCATACTATTTTGAATTAAAAGATAGTTGATAAAAATTCCTTGTGCAGTTTCTGGACGTAAATAAATTTCTTTTCCAGTTTTTTCTGACGGACCTGAATCAGTTTTAAACATTAAATTAAATTGAACTGGTATTGTCCATTTTCCAACTGAACCTGAATGGGGATCTACAACTCCCGCTTTTTCCAATATTCCTTCACCATCAGATCCTTTATTAAGAAGTGTATGTGCAATTTGATCAAAAATAGAATTATCGTTAGTATTTTTGATGTTTAAAGAATCGCATAAAGTATCAATTACTTTACTTTTTTGTTGATATAGTAAATCATCAACTCGATATCTTTTTTTGTTATCTTTATTGTCTGTCATTGGGTCATTGAAATTCTCTATATGTCCACTTGCTTTCCATACATCTGGATGGACCATAATTGCACTATCAATACCAACAATATTTTGATGAAGTTGAGTCATTTCTTTCCACCACAATTCCGAAATTGATTTTTTTAATTCAACACCCATTGGTCCATAATCATAAGATGCTTTTAATCCGCCATAGATTTCAGAATTAGGGAATACAAAACCTCTTCTTTTGCAAAGAGAGATAATTTTATCTAAATGTTTTTCACTCATTAGAATAATTTAATCGAAAAAATACTTGTATAATATTGTTATACCAAATAATCCAAAAATAATTGGAATAATCCACATTAATAAATTAAATCCACTTGCAGGGGGAATATCAAGAATATTGAGTCCATATTTTTCAACATAGTAGTTTTTAATTTCATCATCAGTCATTCCTTTAATAACCATTTTTTTAATTTCTTCTCTCATCTCAATTGCAATACTTGATTGAGATTGTTCCAAAGTAAGTCCTTCGCAGACAGGACACATTAATTCTCGATTTAATTTATAGAGTCTTTCCTCTAGCGAGGATTGATATCCGAACACAATATTGCTTATGGAAATGATTAAGATTAAACTTTTCACTACTTTTTTTCTAATAATAATTTAATACTTTCTTCTAATGTTACTTCATCTATTTTGTGTCCTTTTAATGATACATTTTTATTGCCATCTGTTACATAGGGTCCAAATCTTCCCGTTTTGATTAGAATTTCTTTTTTTGTTTCAGAATCTATTCCTAAAACTTTGGGTTCAAATTTTGCTTTTCTGTTCTTAATAAGTTCTATAGCATCATCCAAAGTAATTGTTAGTGGATTATCATTGGCTTTCATTGAGGCGTTTGTTTTACCGCATTTGACATAAGGACCATATCTTCCAAAATCGACGAAAACATCTTCTGTTGTTTCAGGGTTTTGCCCAAGATTTTTAGGTAAATTGAGAAGATCATTTGCAATTTTTTCTGTTACATTGTCGACCCCGATGCTTTTTGGAATAGACTTTCTTGTTTTTGAATCTGATAGTTCAAGATAAGGACCATATCTTCCAACTTTTAATAAAATAGATTCTCCATTGTCAGATTTTCCAATAATATTATCCTGGTCTTGTGATGCGATAAGATCTTTAACTGTTTCACTGTTTAAGTCTCCAAGAAATAAATCTTCAGGAATCGTAATATTTTTATCATTTATTTGAATAAATGGTCCATATTGTCCTATTCTAATATCTATATCGTTTGCAATAGGAATAGTACATGCTTTTTGAATATCTACTTTTTCCTCTAATAATTTTTCAACTCCTTGATATGTTTCTGTACCATAATAAAATTCTTTTAAAATATCTAAATAGCTATTTTCAGATCGAGAAATAGCATCTAACTTTCTTTCCATAGTTGCTGTAAACTGTTCATTGAAAAGTGCTAAATAATGATTTTCTAATAATTGAGTAATAGCAATTCCTATAAATGTTGGAATCAATGTTTTATTTTTTTTGATAACATATTTTTTGGATACAATTTTATCTAATATTGACGCATAAGTTGAAGGACGACCAATCCCTCTTGTTTCCATTTCTTTTACTAGCATTGCTTCAGAAAATCTTCTAGGAGGAATAGTAGTTTTTTCCTCAGATGATATTGTTTCATGTTTAATTTTAGAAGATTGTGATAAAGTAGGAAGGGAACTAACAGCAGATTTTTGATTTCTTCCTAGAGCTTGTTCATATGCAGCAGTATATCCTTTAAATTTGGTTACATTGCCATTTGCTTTATATATAGATTTTCCATTTTTGATTGTAACATTAGTACGTATATATTCAGCAGCTTTCATTTGAGAAGCCAATGTACGGTTTAAAATTAAATCATATAATTGTGATTCATCTTTACCTAAAATACTAGCGATTTCATTTGTTTCTTTAAAAGCTCTTCCTGCTGGCCTAATTGCTTCATGGGCTTCTTGTGCATTAGCAACTTTTGTTTTATATATATTAAATGAATCTGGAAGAAATTTTTTGCCAAATTTATTTTCGATGAAATATTTTGCAGCAGATAACGCTTCACTTGAAAGATTGGTAGAATCTGTTCTCATATAAGTTATGAATCCCTGTTCGTATAATTTTTGTGCAATAAACATTGTTTTTTTTGGAGAATATCCAAATTTTCTTGAAGCATCTTGTTGAAGAGTACTAGTTGTAAATGGAGGAGGAGAAGAACTAGAGGTTGATTTTGATTCAATGTCTACAATTTTCCAAGGATTTTTATTCGATTCTTTCTTGATTTCTTCTGCTTTTTCTGTATTAATCAAGAGAAGATTTTGATTTTTTACACCACTATCAAATTTGCCAAAATCATTACTTGTTGCAACTTCTTGTTGATTGTAGTGAGTAAGTCTAGCTTTGAAATTTTTATTACTACTTTCTTCAATAAGCTCTGCTTCAATTGCAAAAAATTTGTTTTTAATAAATTTGTTACGTTCCTTTTCACGTTCTACTAATAATTTTAATGCTACCGATTGAACTCTTCCGGCAGAGAGCCCTTTTACTCTTAAGCTTCTTAATGTTTGCCATAGAACAGGAGAAAACATAAATCCTACTAATCGATCGATTGCTCTTCTAGCTCTTTGTGCATCTACTAAATTGTAATTTATTTCTCTACTATTATTTATTGCCTCCACCACAGCATTTTTTGTTATTTCTGTGAATTCTACACGTTCAACATCTTTATTAATTTCTTCAGCAATATGTGCAGCAATAGCCTCACCTTCTCTGTCTGGATCTGTAGCAATTAAGATTCTATCAGCCTTTTTAGTTTCATTTTTTAGCTCGGTTATAAATTTTTTCCTATCAGCTATAGTTTCAATATTCATAGCAAAATCATTCTTAATGTCGATTCCTAATTCTTTCTTTGGTAAGTCTTTAAAATGGCCAATACTGGCTATTACTTTAGCATGATTTATATATTTGCTTATTGTTTTTGTTTTGGAAGGTGACTCAACAATAATTAGTAGTTTTTCTTGATTTGACATTTTAGGAAATCAACTTACATCCTTTGTATGTTAATTGTCAAAAATTTATATATATAATTATTATATATAAATTATTGCTTTTTTAAAAGGCTAAGAATTTGGCTTTCTGAAATAATATTTTCTTTTTTAGAGCTTAGATTTCTAATAAGTATTTTATCATCAATAATCAATATTGACGATGCTTTATTTTTTACCGCATCTTTAATTTGATTTTTTACATTCTTTTTATTTGTATCAAAAAATATTTTATATCCATTATCGGTTATCTCTTTAATAATTTTAAAACCTTTAGATGCATGTTTTATATCATTACAACTAATATAGACATCAATGCTTTTGTTAGTTGGTTGTTGTTTTGATTCAAGCATCATTCTTTCAATCCCAGCAGCAAATCCAACAGCAGGTACTTTTGGTCCACCCATTTTCTCCACTAAAAAATCATATCTTCCACCGCCACAAAGAGCATTTTGTGATTGTTGGCTATTCGTAGTAATCTCAAATGTAGTGCCATTGTAATAATCTAAACCACGAACAAGATGTGGATTTTCATTATACTGAATTCCTAATGCTTTGAGGTGCGATAATACTTCATTAAAATGAACGCCATCATCTTTTGAGATAAATTCTTTGATTAACGGAGCATTTTTTATAATTGACTGATCTTCTTTTTCCTTGCTATCTAAAATTCGTATTGGATTTTTTTCAAGTCTTTTTTTAGATATTTTTGATAGCTTATTTGCATTGTGATTGAAATATTTTTTTAATACTACTTCATACTTTGTTCTGATTTCAGGACTACCAATACTGTTAATACTTAACCTTGTATTATTAATTTTTAAGTCTTTAAAGAGTTTATTGGCAATTAAGATTACTTCAGCATCTTGTTCGCTATTTCTAGATCCAAATGCTTCAATCCCAAATTGATTAAATTGTCTTTGTCTTCCTTTTTGAGGTTTTTCTCTTCTAAATAATGAATCAATATAATATAAACGACATAGTGGATGTTTTCTGAAAAATCCTGATTCAATATAAGCTCTTACAACCGGAGCTGTCATTTCTGGTTTTAGAGCTAATTGTTTTCCTGATTGATCTTGCCAAACAAACATTTCTTTTGAAACATCTGTTTCATATCCAATATTTTCTTGAAAAAGATTAACAAATTCTACTGCAGGCGTTCTAATTTCTTCAAAACCAAATTGCTGACACGTCTGATGAATTATTGTTTCAATTTCTTGCCATAATTGTGTTTCAGGAGGAAGAATATCGAAAGTGCCTTTGATTTTTTGGTATTTAGACTTCACAAAACAACATTAATAATTTTTTTAAGCAATAACACCTAAAAATTTGATCTTGTACTATATATTCCTTGTCTACGTTCAATCTTTAAATCTTTTAATATATCTGATTTAAGATTTAATCTAAAATACAGACCTCTTGCATATCCATTTGGAGTCCAATCTACAAAAAATTCCCAACAATCTATTTCTCTATACAATGTAAGATTATGCCTAATAATTGACTTATCGGTTATATTAAAACGTGCGTTGTAGTTTAATTTCCAGTTTTGCGTAACGTTGACAGATGTATTTGTATTAATCCAAAAATTTTCGATGGTATTTGAAGGATTGAATTTATTAATTGTATAACTAAGGCCAATTCGTGAATTCCAATTGTTTCCAGATAAGTCATTCAAGAATTTTTTAGTATCTTCACTAAACTTTTTTTCTTCTTTAACATCAGTTGTTTCTGATTTGCTTCTAATTGTGAAATTTGTTGCAAGCCTTGCTGCAACCATTCTTGGGAAATTATCTAATTCATCAATTCTAACATTATTTTCACTATCAAATTTATATGGATCATGTGTAAAGTTCACATCAAGAGAAACACCATCTTTTAGATTACTACGCATCGAAGTGTTAATCTTTGATATTTTAAATTCATCAGCATCGAGATTATAACTACTAGAAATACGCCAATTAAGAAAATTAATTTTTTCTTCTTTATCTTCTTTCTTTACTTTTGCTTGGAAAACATTATTTAGGGATAGACTTACCCTTTTAGTTGAACTAGTTGGAGTGGATCCTATTAGCGATCCTTGGAAGTAGTCATAAATTTCTGTTCCAATTTCCTGAAAATAGTCATTGTTATCTTCATAGTCTGGAGCGTAATTAAATCCAATGCTTGGTGTAATAACATGTCTAACAGATTCTACATTTTTAAATCTGATTGGTAAAATACCATATATTTTTGTTGATAAAGCAAGTCCAAAATTTCCAGTCGTTCTATTTTTAATTTTATCTTTATAACTAAAGGTCACATCATCATCTTCATTGAGCTCTGCTATCCTATAGCGATTGACAAAATCTGAATTAATATTCAGATTTGGATTGATTGCAATATATTTAAAAATTGTAAATGGAGCATTAATAGCAAAATTATTTTTTAACATTCCATCTACTTTTTGAGATTGAGAAGCATTCCCATTACCATCTTGTTTCCACGCATAGCCTATTGTTCCATCTTCATTGATAATTTCTTCTGCCTCATAGTAGCTTTTAATATTGTTAATCAATCGAGAACTATAATTCCATTGTATATTATTTAACCATGAATTTTGAGGCGAATTTTGAAATAATTTTCTTCGAGCAACTCTTAAATTTAATGAAGGCAAAGTACTCGTATTGCCTGTAATTGTATTTTGAGTACTATAAGGAGTTTGGTAAAAAGAAGAAGAAGGATTGACTTTATTAGATGCCATTAAATCTTGTTTGTTAGATGCGTTTGCACTGATTGAAATATTTTGTTTTGTCCATCTTTTTGTATAGGTAATATTTGAGATTGCTTGTTGATTTAATCGTTTAATTGGATCAATGCTTGTTTCTCGATTGTATTCTCCGTTGCTGTAATAACTAGCATTAGCTCTGAAAGTTTGATTGCTTCTTAGTATTTGGTTATGTTGCCAATTAAAAACATAGTCAGTTTTGTTGTTTTCATTAATTTTTGAAATATTTTCTTCTCCAGAACCCAAATACTTTCTTGTTTCAAGTTTTAACTTTCCACTAAACTTATATCGTTTCTTATATGCATTATTTGCTTTCAGTATAATTCCTTGGCGATCAGCAAAACTCAACAAAAATTCAGAACCAAAATAATCATTTGGAGCAAAATAATATCCTAATCCATCCATATATGTTCCACGATTTTCAGATGATCCAAATGACGGCATAATCCAACCTGATCTTCTTTCGCCAGACGCATGAGGGAATATTGCTAAAGGGATACCAATAATAGGAACTCCTCCAATATAAACAGTTAATGGTTTTGCAATAACTTTCTCTCCATAAATAATCTTTACTTGTTTACTTCCCAAATAAAATTTTGAAGGATCACAAGATGTAAAAATACAATCATCAATATAAAAAGTACTATCAGTGACACTTGTAATTTGCTTTCCCATGTATCTATTTTCTTGAACTTGACTTTCTCCCCTTGATATTTTTCCCTTTTTTGATTTAAGATTATAAACCATTTCATCGCCTATCATTGGTTCACGGTTTCCTTCAATTAAAATAGGTCTATTTTTTTCTTCGCTATCTAATGGATTAATTGTAAAAGCTTCTAGAATATTAGTTTCCCAATTGACGTTCATATATGAAGCTGAAAGATCAATGTCTTCATATAATATTTTTGAAAAACCATATAATTGTGATATTTGTGTATCAACTTCAAATTCGATTATTTCTGCAGAATAATTAATAGGTGAGGTAATACTAGAATTAAATTTATTTGGGATATATCGTCCAATAGTACCTCCTTTTGCTGTTAATTTTGTTGCTGATTCATTGTCGATGCTAATTGTTATTGAATCACCAGAAACTTCATTACTTCCTTGATATAAAGAATCATCATAAAGATGAATAAAGGTTGATGCCATTCCATCTAAATATATTTTATCAATTTCATTCTCTTTAATATTACCCAATATATGTTTTGCCTTTAATACATTTTGATTTTCTAATTTGACTAAATCTTCTTTTTCACCCTCTATTTTTTTCTCATATCCAGTATTTGTTGAAAAAATTTCTCCTCCAGATAAAATTTCAAAATTATTTAACTCACCATCTTTGAATGTCAAGATTATTTCATCACCATAAATTTTATGTTTATTATTTTCATTAATTTGACAATTTTCAATAAGAGTGATTTGTTCTGTCTTCTCATCAAGTAGTGCTTTATTTGATTGCATACTTCTTTGTTTATCATCAATTCTTACATTTCCATACATTGAAAAAAGCTGACTATCTTGATTATATATCAAAGAATCACAATAAATGGTCTGAGATTCTTTTTTTACCACAACGTTATTGTTCAATTTTACTAATGGAGATTTTTCATATTGGGTAGCAAAATCACTTTTTAAAATTGTATCATTTTTTTTAAAAATAATGTTACCAGATAATTGTGTTATGGTTTCATTATTAATAACAGATGATTTTAATAAATCAGCTTGTTGAAGGATTAATTTATCTTGCGTAAAGCTTATCGAGAGGAAAAATACGAAAACAAAAATTTTTTTAATCATATCATATTTAACAAATGTTATTGATTTTTGTTTCATCTTTGTAAAGTAGAAATGTAATGTATAAATTGCTTTAATGTTAGAAAATCTGTTAGAGAATATTTTATCCAACCCTGCTTATCTGGCTGTTGCAATTGCTTTATCTGTAATGATTATGTATAGTGTAATTCAACGTTTGTACAAATTAGTTGTTTTAGCAGTTGTTCTTTTTGTTATCTATTGTGCATATCTTACATTGACGGATCAACCGTTACCAGATATAGATATAGATAAAATTCAAGAAGAATTAGAAGAAGTAGCAGATCAGGCTAAAGAATTTAAAGATAAAGCAAGTGATACACTTGATAAATTCAAAAACTAAAGAGGATTATTATGTTTGAAAAAAATCTTTTAAATGGACAAACAATTGTGATTACTGGAGGAGGCACTGGTTTAGGGAAGAGTATGTCCAGACGTTTTGGAGAATTGGGTGCCAATATTGTAATTAGTGGTAGAAGAAAAGAAAAACTGGAGGAAACCGCTGATGAATTTTCAAAACTAGGCATTAAAGTTTTGACCTGTCCTGGGGATGTAAGAAAATTAGAAGATGTAGAATTAATGACATCTCAAGCGATTGATAAATTTGGAAAAATCGATGGATTGTTAAACAATGCAGCTGGGAATTTCATTTCTCCTACTGAAATGTTAAGTCCTAATGCATTTAAAGTTGTGATTGATATTGTTTTGATGGGGACTTGGAATTGTATTAGTACGATTGGAAAAGAGATGATTAAAAACAAAAAAGGGAATGTCCTTAGCATCGTTACAACTTATGCATGGACAGGCTCTCCATATGTTGTTCCTTCCGCAGCTGCAAAAGCTGGTGTTTTAGCAATGACACGATCCTTAGCTGTAGAGTGGGGGAAATATAATATTCGATTTAACGCTATTGCACCTGGCCCATTTCCAACAAAAGGAGCATGGTCACGTTTAATGCCACCAGGCTTTGAAGATTTTGAAGATGGAATGAAGAATAAAATTCCTATGAAACGATTTGGCGAAAGACATGAATTAGAAAATTTAGCTTCTTATCTAATGAGTGATGGGTCTGCTTACATTAATGGTGAAGTAGTAACTATTGATGGAGGCGAATGGCTTGCTGGCGCTGCTGAATTTAGTGAGATGGACAAAATTCCAGATTCTCTATGGAAAGCAATGGCTGAAAGACGTAAGAAAAAATAATAGTATGTTTAGCCTAGAAAACAAGACTGCTATTGTTTCAGGTGGTTCTAAAGGTATCGGAAAAGCAATTGCATTCAAATATGCTGAAGCAGGATCTAATGTAATAATCTGTAGTAGAAAAAAAGAAAATTTAGATACTGCTGTTCAAGAAGCAAAATCAAACGGATTTAATATTACATCCATAGAATGTAATACAGGAAATATTGATTCAATACAAAATGTAGTTAATCAAGCGGTAGATAAATTTGGCAAGGTGGATATTTTAGTTAACAATGCTGCCGCCAACCCTTATTATGGTCCAATCCTTCAAGCTGAAGATAGTCACTGGGATAAGATTTTTCAAATTAATGTTAAAGGATATTTTGAATTTGCTAAAGCATGTAGTGTTTCAATGATTGAAAATAAATCTGGAAAAATTATTAATGTTGCGTCTATTGCTGCAAAAATACCTCTTGAAGGATTAGGGATTTATAATATTAGTAAAGCAGCAGTTGTGATGTTAACCAAAGTACTTGCCAAAGAAATGGCATATGCAAATGTACAGGTAAATACATTAGCCCCCGGTTTAATCAAAACTGATTTTAGCAGAGCGTTGTGGGAAGATGAAAATATATATTCACAAATTATTAAATCCATTCCGCAAGGTAGAATGGGAGAACCTCATGATATTTCTGGAATGGCATTATATCTTGCTTCAAGTGCCTCAGATTTTATTACAGGATCGATGTTTACTATTGATGGTGGGATTACTACTTAAGTATTAATTACCCAATTATAAAGATCTTTGATATTACTAAAAGTATTTGTTCCAGTATTATGAAGTCGGTTGATATCATTATGACCATTATGGACTAGTACACAATCAACGCCCAAATGCTGGGATACTTTAAAATCTAATAAACTATCACCAACAATCATTGTTTCAGATTTAGGGATATCAACACTCATCAACAATTCTTCTCCTTCATATTCTTTGCCATATCCAGATGGAGTATTTCTTAATCCAGCAATATTTTGTATATACTGATCTAAATTAAAAAATCCTATCTGTTCCACTAACTTGTCTTGAAGGGTAGCAGATAAAACGCTTTGTGTAATGTCGTTCTTATTAAATTGAATAATTGTTTCTTTAGCAAAAGGTTGAAGCGCAAGAGTTTTAAATTGTTTTTCAAAACCATCATGAAATTCTATATTGGTATTTTCAAAAGGTTCTTTATCAAAATCAAAACCAATTGATTCATAGAATGTTTTAATAGGGAAAAGAAATTTTTCTTTATAGGCTTGGATAGTAATCGCAGGAATATTACGCTTATTTAAAGATTGGTTAAGAATTGTCACGCACAAAGAAAGATCATTCAATAAAGTTCCGTTCCAATCCCATATTATGTGTTTATATTTCATGAATTTGAAAGTAAATAAAAAAATAGAATTAATAAAGCAAAGACTAAATAAACCGTTACCTGCATGGGATAGTCAGAAAAAAATGGTAGTTGTCAAAGTTAATAAGTTTATTAGAATGGCTTTCAATCCACCTCCAGATGCAAAATTGGCTGCTGTTGCAATTATTTTGTTTCCAATTGATGATAATATAGGATTTTTTCTAACGCAAAGAACAAATAATGTTGATTATCATAAACGACAAGTGTCACTACCTGGAGGAGCTCAAGATTATGGAGAAACACTTCTTGAAACATCAATGCGAGAGAGTAAAGAAGAAATTGGAATTGATAATAATTTGGAATTCATTGGGAATTTAACTTCTCTTTATACTCCCGTTTCTGATTTTTTAATCCATCCATATATTTGGTATACACCTTCTAAACCAAAAACCAATCTTAATCAAGATGAAGTAAGTGATATCTATACAATTTCTTGTAATGAATTAATTCATCAACAAACTTTAGGTACTATACCAAAGAAAATCAGAAGTATTACAATGAATGTACCATGTTTCCAATTTGTTGAATGTGATTGTTGGGGTGCTACAGCAATGATATTATCAGAATTTAAAGATTGTTTATTGGAGATTTAATTCTGTATCACAGTTTGAACATTTAGTTTGTTTACTTGGTTGTACTTCTTCAAAACAAGTAGGACATTTTTCATTCATTGGTGATTTTTCATTTTCTACTGCACCGCCTGGAGATTCTGATGCTTTTGTCCATACAAATGAAATCAAACCAAGTGTTAACAAATAACTCATGACTTCAATTGCACTTGGATTACCATTCCATCCAAATAATCCTTTTGCAAATACTCCTATGCCACCTTTTTCATGTAAAAGAGGATAGACACCCTCTGTATTTAAAGCTGGATTTACATCCCATATAGCACCATAATAAGGAATTAACCCTGCTTCTTCAAATTCATGTATTCCATAAGAAACAAGGCCAGCAGCAACAAAGATTAATAATACTGATGTCACATTAAAAAATGTTTTTAAGGGAACTTTTTTACCCTGTACAAAGATTACGTAACCGATTAGTATTGCTAATATGGCACCAATTAATGAAGTAATTAACGATAATCCACCATCTTTGATAAAAATTCCATAAAGAAATAACACTGTTTCGATTCCTTCTCTAAATACGGAAAGAAATGCAAGACTAAATAAACCAATTGCAACATTTTGATCACTTGATAATACAGCCGATGCTTGATTTTCCAAACTTTCTGATACATTTTTGTTTCTTGCCATCCAAATAATCATTGTGGATAGTAAGATGGCAGCTAAAATCATGACAGTGCCTTCAAAAATTTCTTCTGCTCTTCCAGAAAAACCGCCAAGTAACACTTGAAATAATATGGCAAATGCTACACTTGCTACAAGCGCACCAAGAACTCCATTGATAATACTTTGCCCTAGATGATTTCTACCTGTTTTTCTTACAAATGTATAAAGAATTCCTACAATTAATGCAGCTTCAAGAGTTTCTCTAAATGTTATTAATAATTCAGCCATGATATATCTTATTGAGATATATTCTCAATTTGGTATGAGAATATATATAAAAATTTTTTATACTTCAATAGTATTGGTAATTTTAGTGATAGCATGAAAAAAGAATCAAAAAATTTTGCATTTCATAAGATTAAAATTGATGATATAAAATTGATTTTAAAGAAAAGACCTATTGATTCTCATAAACGAACTTTCGGCCATGCGCTAATGATATCAGGTAGTAAAGGAATGATGGGGGCTTGTGTTTTATCATCAGAAGCAATTTTGCGTTCAGGTGCAGGATTACTCACAATCTATACACCAAAAGCTGGTGAATTAATTGTTCAAACCTCAATACCAGAAGCAATGGTAATTGTTGATTCTAATGAGAATCATATTCAAAATTTTCCTAATCTTAGTAAATACTCTGCTATTGGAGTTGGTCCTGGTATAGGTACTGCTTCAGAAACAAAAAATGCTATTGCTGATTTTATCGATCATGTTAGTATCCCAACTGTCTTTGATGCCGATGCCCTAAATATTATTTCTCAAAATAAAGAATTATTACAACATATTCCGCACGAGTCAGTATTTACTCCGCATGAAAGAGAATTTGAAAGACTTGTGGGTAATTTTGATAATATCAATAATCGTACAACATTACAAAAAAATTTAAGTACTCAATATAAAATTAATGTTCTTGTGAAAGGGCCTCAAACCTGTATGACCAATTCAACAGGAGACATTTTTATCAATTCAACAGGAAATCCAGGAATGGCAACAGGTGGTAGTGGAGATGTGTTAACTGGTATTATCACTGGTTTGGTTGCCAGAGGTTTATCTTCATTGAATGCAATGATTGCTGGTGCATATTTACATGGGCTATCTGGAGATATTGCAAAAGAATCTCTTGGCGAAGAATCTATGACTGCTCAAGATTTAGTTGATAATTTAGGCAAAGCTTTTCTAAAGATTGCTTAGTATTATTCAACAATCATATAACCACGCATCGTTGCACCATGTGCAATATATGTGCAGATGTATAGATATTTTCCTGGTTTTTTTGGTGCAGTGAATTCAACAGAAGCTTCTTCTTGTTTGTCGGCCAAAACTGTCATTGCTAATATTGCATTGCTTGCAAGTGGAGTTCCACCATTCATTTCAGCATATTTTACAACGTTTGATGCTTGAGATTCATCTAGTAAAATAACTACATTGTGAAGCATCTCTCCCATAAAATCTAGTGAAGCATTATTTTTCATAGTGAGTTTTACTTTTGAACCAGCTTTAACAGTGAATTCGGTAGTATCATATTTCATTTCGTTACCCAAAGAACCAAGATTGACAAGGGTAACTGAATCATTATTTGATCCCCCACCACAGCCCATGATGATGACTGTTAAAAATATTATTAGTGTTTTTTTCATTTTTATTTTCCTTTTAATCATATTTTATTATTTCAATAGTATTACCAGAATAATCTTTAATATATACAGATACTGATCCATCTCTATGTTTTATAGGTGTTCCATAGCTTTTTATATTATCTTTTACAATTGCAAAGTGAAGAGGGTGTTGTTCTGAAAGCACGAGTGCTAATTTAATATTTTCAAATTCAAGCATTGCCCATGAATCATCTTGATAAAGAATATTACAATTAAAGTTTTCTACATACCAATCAACAGATTGACTAATATCGTCTGTACAAATCGCTAAATGATCTACAAAGTCTTTTTTCATAAAAATGGTAGTGAATATTAATAAAACTATATGTATTTTGATAGTAGAATGAATGATAAAATTTCAATATTCTCCCTTCCACTAGTCTTGCTTCCTGGCGAAAAACTTCCTCTTCATATTTTCGAAGAAAAATATAAAAAAATGATTGAACATTGTTTAAAAAACAATCAACAATTTGGAATTGTTAATTCAAAAAATAAGGATTTACTCACTATTGGATGCACCGCGTCGATTGAACAACTTATAGGGTCTGACCAATATGATAATGGTGAATATGACATTTTTGTTACAGGGGTAGACAGATTTATTGTTAAGAGCTACAATAATTCTGAAATATATAAACAAGCATATGTGAAAACATGGAAAGATCTTGATGAAACAATCAACAGTACTCTTTTAAACGAAACTAATGTTTTTTTATATGAAGTATTAATGAAGTTAGGAGCTTCTTCCAAGCTTTCTCAAATTAATATGCCAAAAAACTCATTTGAAATTGCGTCCATGCTTGATATTGATAAAAGAGCGAAAAAAATTCTTTTAAAAAGCCAATCTGAGAATGATCGTTTATTGGTTCTTAAAAGAATTTTGAAGAAAGCAATTATAAAAATAGACTATAATGATTCTAACTCAATGGAATACTCAGATTATAGTCAATTTGAAGCCTAAAACTATTTCCACTTCACTAGTTTTATAAAATCATTGATTATAATATAAGATATTGGAACAAGTAATAAGATTATTGTTGTAGAAAATAGGATGCCTATCCCTAAAGAAATTGCCATAGGTTTTAAGAAAAGCACTTGTGTGCTTTGGTTAAATAGTAAGGGCATAATTCCCAAAAATGTTGTTATAGAGGTTAATACTACAGGTCTAAAACGAGTACGAACAGAATGCACTACAGCGTCTCTGACCGCAACTCCCTCTTCCATTTTTCGATTGATAAATACTACTAATAGTAAGCTATCATTGACAACAACTCCTGAAAGCGCAACCATACCAAGAAGTGACAACACTGAAAGACTTACACCAAAAAGTAAATGTCCTAAAATTGCACCTACGATCCCATAAGGAATTGCTGATAAAACTATTAATGGTTTAAAATATGATTTAAGTGGGATTGCTAGCAAAGCATAAATAACAAAAATTGCTATAGCAAACTTATATAGAATATCTTCTAGTTGTTCTGCCTGTTCTTTTGGTTCTCCCCCCAATGCAAATTGGATATCTTGATATTGATCTAAGATTACAACTAATTCTCCTTTTGGTTTGCTTTCACCTCCTATAAGATTCTGTAAAATCATTCCCGGAGTATTTTTTGATATATCAACCTCAGCCTGAACTTCGATTACTCTCATTCCATCAGTTCTTTTAATCTTGGAATAGCCTTCGATTTCTTGAATTCTTGCTACTGAATATAGAGGAACTTTTATTCCTTGGTTAGTTCGAATTCTCATATTTTCAAGCGTAGCCATTGTTCGACGTTCTTCTTTTGGCAATTTTAACATCACTCTGATATCATCACCATCACGTTGAATGCGTTGAACTTCTTCTCCAAAAAATGCTTGTCTAACTTGTTTTGCAATATCTAATGTAGTAATTCCATACACTTCTGCGGAAGGTAGTAGTTCTATTTGAAGTTCACTTTTACCTTTTTGGTTAGAATCATTTAGTTCATATATCCCAGGGAATGAAGATAGTAAAATCTTTGTTTGTTCAACGGCAGCAATCAGATTTTCAAAATTATTTCCTTGAAATTCAAAATCAATTGGTTTGCCAGCAGTAAAAATATTTGCAGAATAACTAAGACGTTCAATGCCTGAAATTGTTCCAATGCGTTCTCTCAAGATATCAATAATATCGTATGCCCCTGTTAAATTCCATCTTTCATCAGCAGGGGTTAAAATCACTACAACTTCTCCTATATGTGGAGTGCTAGTTGATCTAACAGTAAATCCACCAGGTCCTTTCATTGATTCTTCTTTGGTAAAGTATTGTTCACCAGCAGTTGTTAAAACATCGCTGATAATTATTGATGGACTAGTACTATTAAGTTCATCTCTTAACTGTAATGCTTCTCTTTCAATGATTGAAATAACTTTTTGGGTTCTACTAATTGGCGAACCCTCTGGGAGTTCAAATGCAATTGATACTTCTTCTCCTTCCAGTATAGGGAAAAATGTCCATTTTACCCAACCACCAGCAACTAATGAGAATGATATAAGTAATAAACCAGTAAATATTGCAATAGCAGTATATCGTTGGTCCATTGCCTTCTTAACTAGCGGTATCCAAAAATTATCAACAAAACGATATAAATGATTTGAACAAAAATGTCTTGCTCGTGATAACAATTTTCCAAATGTGACAAAATTTGTTTTAAACCAATCACCAGCATTGTTTAAATGTGAAGGCAAAATCGTAGTTGATTCAATTAAAGAAAATACTAAAATAGGAATTGCGGTCAATGGAAACATTTTCCAAATTGATCCTGTTTGTCCAGCCAGGTTCAACATAGGAGCAAAAACAACAATTGTTGTTAAAACACCAAAAAATACTGGTACTAAAACTTCCATAGTACCATTGATAGTAGAAGTATAGTTGTCTTCATTAAATTTTATTCGTCGTCTAAAAACATTTTCACCAACAATAATTGCATCATCCACTACAATTCCTAAAACAACAATAAACATAAAGGCTGATAAAATATTTACAGTTACACCAATTAGAGGAAGTATAAGCAATGCACCACCAAATGAAATTGGTATTCCCATAGCAACCCAAAATGCTAGAGAGGGTTTTAAAAACATAGTTAATAATAGTAGTACTAAAGTGATTCCAATCGCGAAATTTCGATATAATAAATTAATACGATCTTGTAAATAGCGTGCTTGATCATAAAAATAATCGATTTCAATACCCGCTGGCATATTTGCTTTTTTATTGTTTACGTATGTCCTTAGTTCTTCTGCGGCTCTTAGTACATCCTGATCTCCAACCAGATTAACTCCAACAAACATTGCCGGTATTCCGTTCCAACGATAAGATTTGTCTACTTCTACAAAGGCATCTTTAATAGTTGCAATATCTTTAAGCAAGAGTTGGCTTCCATTTGGTTGGCTTCTGATAACAATCTTTTCATATTCTTTTGCATTATAAGATTGTCCTACAGTTCTAATTAGTAACTCTTCCTTCGAAGTAGAGAGAATTCCTCCTGGCAAATCAATAGAGCCGGCATTGATAGCAAGTGTAATTTGATCAAAATTAAGATTATATTTTTCAAGATTATTTTCAGAAACTTCAATTGTTATTTCTCTATTTCTATCGCCAAGGATTTCTGTATAAGAAACTTCATTCAGCATTTTAATTTCTTGATCAATCTCTTTCGTAACTTGTAATAAAGTATTTTCTGCTACGTTACCATAAATCACTACATCTAACACTTTTTCATCCATTTTAATTTCTTTGATAATAGGTTTTTCACTATTCACTGGTAGGTTATCCATGCTATTTATGACTGTTTTTACTTCATCTAAAATTGCATCGAATTCTGAAGTGGAGTGAATTTGAATAGTCACCATTCCCGAATTTTCTGTTGAATAAGAATTAACTTTTTCTATTCCAGAAATACCTTGAAGTCTATCTTCTATTTTTGCACATATCGAAGATTCAATCTCGCTCGGAGAAGCACCGAGATAAGCAACATTGATTGCAATAATATTAAGATTTGGTATAGGAAAAAACTCGGATTTCATATTTTGATACGATGCAATTCCTCCAACGATTAAGAAAAACATCAATAAATTAGCAGGAACGCTATTTTTAACAAACCAAGTTACAATACTCTTCATTACTTATATTTTGGATTAACAGGGGTGCCATTTGTGGCAATCCTAATTTTAGATACAATGATTCTTTCACCAATTGATACCCCATCTTTAACTATCATATGATTCTTTAATTTTTTAATAATATTAATTTTTCTTATTTCAATTTCATTATTTTTATCTACAATTAAGATTTCATCATTAGCAGTAAAAGAAATGTTTGGAATAACAAAAACATCTTCTAAAAATTTTCCATTGATTTTAGCCTCTACAAACAAACCAACAGGTAACGTTGTTTGGTTTTCTTCTAAGAAATCATTTTTGAAATTTGCAATTACCTTAATCATTCTTGTTACTGGGTCAATGACTCCATCAACTCGTTCAATATTTCCTTTCCAGGTTTGTATTATACCCTTGTATGGAGCACTAATAGTCACAAGTGACTTCTCGTTATTATTTAATTTTCTTCCATCCATTGGAATATCTAAAAATGCCAAATCACTATCTTTAACAGGTAGTATGATTTCAATTTGATTGGATGTGTAAATTGTTCCTAAAGGTTGGCCTGGTAATACAGTTGATCCTAAATCAATATTAATATTTTTAATACGTCCTGTGTAAGGAGCAGTAATATCTGTTTTGTCTAACTTTTTCTTTGCAGATTCTACTTGAGATTTTGCAACATTAAGTGCCGCATTAGCTTGTTTAAGTTGAGGTTTTTTAAGTGTTAAATCTTTTGCAGTTCCTTCACCAATTTTATCCCATGTCTGTTCTGCTATTTTAGCTTCTGCTTCTTGCACGGCAAGTTGCACTTCAGCACTACGTAATTGAAACAATGCGTTATTATATTGAAGTTGAAAATCTGTATCATCTATTTTTGCTAATATTTCTCCTTCTATCACAGAAGAACCTTCTGAAAATTTCTTTGAACGATATATAATTTCTCCTCCCACTTCACTTGTTAAAACAGTCTGAGTAATAGGTCGAGTTGTTCCCATTGAACTAATGAAAATTTGATGATTTGTTGGGGTTACAATTTCCACTTCAACATCAACTGGAATACTTTCTTCTACTAGTTGAGGTTTTATTTGACCAAGCCAATACAGTGTATAAGCTATTGCTAATGAAAAAAGTATAATAATTACAGGTTTGATATATCTTATCATTTTATTTTGCTTTATTCGTAAGCAAATCCTCCTCCAAGAGACAATATTAAGTTTATTCTTTGTTCAATGCGAATTTTTTCTGTGGTAGCTAAAATATTTTTTGTATCAAAAAACATATTATTTGTATTAATTACATCTTCTCCACTTGCAATTCCTTCATAGAATTCATTTAAAGTTGTGTTATAAATTGATTCTGCAATTTTTACATTTTTCTGAACAAGAGTTAGTGAAGAAAATGCAGTATTATCGAATTGCAAATTAGATTCTACTTCTTTATATGCATTTAACAAATCATTAACAAATTGGAGCATCGCAATTTCTTTTTGGCTCTTAGCAATTTTTTTACTTGCGATTAATTTCCCTGCACTAAATATTGGAGCAAAAATTGTAAGACCTCGATTCCAAACCTTAAAATTTTCCTTTAATAAATCTTCTAAATCATTTGAGGAACTAGCTGGAGATCCAGAAGTCAAACTAAATGTAGGATACATGGCTCTCATTGCTTGTTTATTTAAAGCTTTTGCGGCAAGCATATCATATTGAGATGCAATAAGGTCAGGTCTTCTTTTTATTATGTCCGCTGGCAAAATAGTTGGAATACTTGGAAGATATTCTGGGAAATCATCAGAGATTGCTAATGTCAAATCTGGATATTCTCTAATTAAAACTTTACCTTGCCTAATTAATCCATTTAAGACACTTGTTTTATTATCTAAATCACTTTTTGTATTATTAAGTATTATTTCTGATTGTTGAAAAAAAATACTTTTTATAATTCCTATTTTATAACGTTCACTATATAAATCATGAATAATTTTTGCATTATTATATTTTTGTTTTGCATTGCCTACTAATTGTTTGGATTCGATAATAGAGAAATATAGTTTTGCAGCTTCAGCTGTAAGTGAAAATTGAACATAAGTATAGTTATATTTACTAGATAAATATTGTCTTTTTCCAGCTAACCTTCCTTGTCTTAACTTCCCCCATAAATCTATTTCCCATTGGGCATTCAAAGATATATTATAATTTTCTTGGGTGAATGTTGTGATTTCATCATTATTGCCAAAAAAACTGGTAAAAATAGGTGGAAACCCTGCAGTATTTTGTTCTGATTCAGTTCCACCAGCAGCAATTGCTACAGATGGTGCTAAATTAGAAGTAGATAATACAGCCCTTTGTTTTGCAATACGAGTATTAAGCATTGCCTGTTCTAAATTTATATTTTCTTCTAAAAAGGCTGATAAAAATTGATTCAAATTTTCATCTTGAAATTCATTCCACCAAATTTCCGACACATTCAGTTGAACTGGTACATCTGATTGCCATTGATTTGGGACCTGTCCAGGAATGATTGAATCTGGTTCAATTGCCTTTTGACTAGCACATCCAGTAATTAAAATAAGAGCTAATAATTGAATAATATTTTTTATCATTTATTTATCCATTAAATATTCAGATACCTTGAATAATAATATAAAACTTATAGACCATGTAATTGCAATGATAGCATAATTTATATTTTCTGTTCCAATAGAAACTGCATTAATTTTTTCACCACCTATATATGCTAATGGTGCCAATAATCCATAAAAGGATATCAATAGATATTTTCCTCTTAAATATTGCATTGCATAGTTTACCTGTGATGCAAATCCGGCCCACATACATAAAATCCAAATGGGAGAAAGATTAGGAAATTGATTTATAACTCCATTGTATTCAACAATATTAAATATTGCAAATCCTGAATCAACAATCGCACCAAGGAATATTGCAAATATGATTAATTGTAATTCTTGATATCTGTTATAGGCAATAATAGAAAAATGAAAAAAAAGAAATATCAAAGTTGCTATTGGAGCCACAAATGGCATTTCCAATGATGGGGTTGAGGCACAGCAAACCCATACAACTGAAAAACCAAAGTAATTTATTACGGCATTCTTATGTTCTAAGATGAACTTGATCATTTTTTAAATTGTTATTTAACAAACTTAAATTATAAAAGTGGCTCGGGGCGGAATTGAACCGCCGACACAAGGATTTTCAGTCCTCTGCTCTACCAACTGAGCTACCAAGCCTCGCAAAAAGTTTAAAAACCTACATATTATAAGTTATTTAAAAAACACGTAAATATTTATTAGTTTCAGAAATGAACGAAATTGTTATTGCATCATCTAATCAACACAAAGTTTCAGAAATTACTACAGAAATTAACTCTATCTTTCATAAGATTTATTATTTATCAGATTTTCCTAATATTGGAGAGATAAAAGAAGACGGAACTTCAGTTCTTGAAAATTCGTTTATAAAATCAAGGGTGACATTTAATTATACCAATATTCCATCTATTGCTGATGATACAGCACTAGAAGTTGATTTTTTAAATGGAGATCCTGGCATTTATACTGCAAGATATGCAGGAGAGAATGCAACATATGATGATAATATCAATAAACTTTTAAATGCTATGACTAATCTACCATTTTCTGAACGAACAGCTCGATTTAAAACTATTATAACTTATGTTGATGGTAAAAATGATTTTTCTGTTGAAGGTTGTTTGGAAGGAAACATTTTAACAGAAAAAAAAGGCACTTCCGGTTTTGGTTATGACCCAGTTTTTTTTGTACAAGATAAAAATATATCTTTAGCAGAAATGTCTTTAACAGAAAAAAATCAAATTAGTCATCGTGCAATCGCAATTAACAAATTTAAAGATGAAATCAAACAACTGCTCAATGCGTAGAACCTATTTATTATATTTTTTAATTTTTTCTTTAAGTCCAATATTGGGCAGTAAGAATCTTATCGATAATCGTCTAATTACTAATCCTTTTTTGAAATCACAGATAGCAAATTTTTGTTTAAGTGATATATCAAATTATCCAATTGGAATTTTTGATGTAAAAAAATCTCTAACAAAATATCAAGTTAATTTTAATATTAATTCCAATATTATTTCAATTAGTGAATCTATATTAGGCAATAAAAATATATTACCATATACGTCTTCTATGGATGATTATTTTGAAAATCTTTATGCATTGAATCAAAAATATAATCTTAGTAAACCATTCAATTTTTCACCATCAGATACGACCCAAACCAAAACTGGCCAAGACAAATATGTAAAAATAGCTGACTTTGATATGGGAAAACTTGGTAGAGCATCACTAAAAATCCAAGGGAATATTAATTTACAGGGGAAGTTAGTGAACCAAGATCAAGAATTAGTTAGATCATCTTATAAAGAAAGAGAACAAACAAATTTTCGATTTGATCAAAAACAACAACTTAATGTGCAAGGAAAAATTGGAGATCAAGTAACAATATCACTAGATCAAAACTCTGAAAGAGATTTTGATTGGGAAAATACGGTTCGTATTGATTATCAAGGAAAAGAAGATGATATTCTTCAGAAATTAGAAGCTGGTAATATTTCTTTATCATTGCCTGCTACTGAATTCGTTACTTTTTCAGGTCAAAACAAAGGATTATTCGGAGTCAAAGCCTTTACAAAATTTGGTCCGATGAGTATAACTAGTATTGCTTCACTAGAACGCACAAAGAAAGAATCCCAAAAATATAAAGGAACATCTGAACTACAAACAAAACGAATTCAAGATTATGATTATAAGAAAAATTTATATTTCTTTATCCATGATTGGTTTCGTAACGGTGCAACAGATATAATACCAGATAATGGTTTCCAACTAAATGTTCCATCTTATTATCCACTTAATAATGGATTGCATGCTATTGGTAACCTAGTGGTGAAAAATTTTGAACTGTATAAGATTGATGCATCTAATAATCCTGCAGCAGATCCAGGTGTAGCATATGTTGATCCTAACGATACTGACTATTATAATGATAGCAGCAAAGAAGGTGCCTTTATTCGACTTGAAAGAGGAACTCATTATCGTGTTAATGAAGACTTTGGATTTATAAGAATGCAGAATAGTTTACAAAACGAAATTATTGGTGCACGATTTGATTTGACAGATCGATCAACTGGTAATGTAGTATTAAGTGTGGGTTCTGATGTTGGAGAAAATGGAAATGATGGTTTAGTACTAAAAATGATTAAACCACAATCATCCCATCCCAATCATCCAACATGGGATTTAATGTTTAAAAATGTTTATTCATTAGGAGGAATTAATATTGATCCAACTAATCTTACTGTTAGAATTGTTGATAATTTTTCCACTCCAGTTAGCGATAGATCAAGCAATGGACAAACATTTCTAAATTTATTTGGTTTAGATGACTTAAGTCAAAACGGAGCTTCTTCCCCTGATGAAATTATCGATTTAAGTAATCCTAATATTGTAAACCTTGTATCTGGTGAGATTCATTTTCCAACTCTTTTACCATTTGTTTCAGAAGAAACAATTGCTGGGGGGAATGTTAATGCTAGTCTTAATTCTTTGTTGCAAAAAGGTAAAATGTATACAACAACTAATCGTACAGAATATACTGGAGATTCACGCTTTACAATTGAAGCTAATTATACCAGTCCAAAATCTTCAATTAATTTAGGATTTACTTTAGTGGAAGGTAGTGAAGAAATTTATTTCAATGATAAAAAATTAGAAAGAGGATCTGATTATCAGATTGATTATTTCTCAGGTATAATTGTATTAAATAATAATATTGACCCTAATGGTAATATAGAAATTGTTTATGATAAACATGATTTAGTAACCTTTGATAGAAAAATAATGGTTGGTTCTAGGGCACAAATTGATTTTGACGAAAATTCATTTTTAGGAATAACAGCTCTTTACTACAATCAAGATATTGTTAATAAGAAAGTAGAAGTAGGATATGAACCTATTCAAAATTTTATATGGGATATTAATGGACGTTACGAAAGAGATTTAGAAAATTTGTCTGCATCATTAAATAAATTAAATATGTTTGATGCTGAAAAATTGTCAAGATTTAAATTAGAAGGAGAAATAGCACAAGTATTACCTAATCCAAATTCAATTTCGAATTCTTCAACTGGTGATAATAATGGTGTAGCATATATTGATGATTTTGAAGGATCAAAACGTATTACAAATCCATCAATTTTAAGAAGATTTTGGCATATATCTTCTGCTCCAATAGACATTGAAACTAATCAATCATTTGATCAACGAAATCGATTAAAAATGCACTGGTATAATCCATTTTCACGGGTACTTACAAATAATATTTGGCCAAATGTATCTACTTCACAAAGAGCTCAAAATTTAACGACTGATATATTAGTACTAAATTTTGAACCAAAAGAATATCAAGCAGTTACTAATTCAGATTCATTGTGGGCAGGAATTATTGCACCAATGTTTATTGGTGAATATGATCAAACTAGAACAAAATTTTTTGAAATTTGGTTACGTGGTGACGCAGGAAAATTAACAATTGATTTAGGAAAAATTAGTGAAGATTATGATGGCAATGGTATTTTGAATAATGAAGATATTCCAGATGCAGGGTTAGCACTTGGGAATGGATTCTTAGAAGATAATGAAGATACAGGTCTAGATGGATGTTTTGACGAATTTGAAGATGGATGGGGGAGCTGTTTAGATAGTAATGGGTCTAATTATCAAGATTATTTATCATCTGGAGAATCGGTTCTTATTAATGCTTCTTTAGATGTAGATCCGAATGACCCTAATGGTGATAATTGGAGTTATGTTGAAGGAAGTTCAGAATATGAATTTGTTAACGGTACAGAAGGAAATGGTACTGGAGATAGAATTCAACCAGGTGGTAAATATCCCGATAGTGAAGACCTAGATAAGTCAGGATTTTTAGATAGAACTAATGATTATTTTACCAAAACAATCTCATTAAATGATTCGACCTATGTTGCTGGTTCAACAGTTGTGGGTGATGTTCCAACAGGTTGGAAGCTTGTTAGGATTCCAATAAGTCATTTTTCAAAAATACAAGATATTACTTTAAGTGAAATAAAATATATACGACTCATGGTTTCTGGTGTAAATCAAGCCTCCACCTTGGAAATAGCAAAAATGGAATTGGTCGGCAATGCATGGGAAGAGTTGGGTACTTCATTGGTATCAGAAAATGAATATACTATTCAAGATAGTACTTTTTTAATTACGGTTGTTAATGATGAAGATAACCCTGATTACATACCTCCAAAGGGAGTTTATGGAGAATATGATGAGATGAATCAGATTAGATCAAAGGAACAATCTCTTGTTTTAAGATTTGATAATATGAATCCAAATATTAAAGGGGGTGCAAAGAAAATACTTTCCTCTATGGATGCCAAGAAAGGACAAAGCTTTTTGATTTACGACAAAATGAAAATGTATGTCTATGGAAATAGTTCTGATATTGAAGAAAACAAATCTGATGTTGATTTATTTATAGAATTTGGTAATGGGGAAGAATATTATAGATTAAGTCAACCAATATATGATGGATGGGATGAAGATGAAAATCGAAATGCAATTAATTTAGATTTGGACTGGCTTACTGAATTAAAAAATGTTGATTCTACTTCTATTGAAAAATTAAACAATAATGATACATTTGTTGATTCTACTGATTATAAAAGGTATTCATTTATTAATGAAAGTAATGAAGAATATAAAAAAGTAGAAATTATAGGAAATCCTTCTTTGTCTAGGCTTCAATATTTTGTTGTAGGTGTTGAAAATAATTCGGATCACCCGATTAGCGGTGAATTATGGTTAGATGAATTAAGGTTGAGTGGAGTCAAAAAAGAAAGAGGAACAGCTGTAAGGCTAAAATCGGAGTTTAACTTATCTGATCTTAATCAAAGTTCATTCTCTTATATAAGAAAAGATGCTGATTTCCATATATTACAAGAGAGGCTTGGGACAAATATAACTACTGAAAGCTTTATTTTCACAAATCAAATGCAATTAGGAAAACTTTTTCCTCAAGCTTTGGGTATTACATTTCCATTAAATATGACATATAACATGCAAAACAATACACCTAAATTTTTACCAGGGACAGATATAAGAACTAGTGATAGTGCCCCAGATTCAGTTATTACTCAATCTTCTACAATTAGTTTAAATGGTAAAATTTCAAAGAAGATTAAATCAGAAAATCCTTTTATTAGGTATACAATAGATAATCTAAGTACTTCTTTTAATGTGTCTAAACAGAATAGATCTGATGAGATTATGGAAAGTGTTGATACTGATAGATTTACATCGAGTGTAAATTACAATTTAAAATTTCCGAGCGATAATTATATTCAAGCATTTAAATGGTTAAAAAAAGTTCCAATTGTTGGAGAAAATATGAGTGAAACAAAGTTTTTCTATACTCCTAGTTCTTTTGGTACAAGCATAAAATTAAATCAGAGTCTAGTGGAAAAACAATCACGAGCTACGGATGAAATAGTTGATAATTTTAATTTGGGATTGAATAGAACTTTTAGTCTGGGTTATAAGGTCTTTGACAATTTGCAATTTAATTATCATAGAAATGTAAATACTGATATGGCAGAGTATCGAGACAAAATCTTTGACGCACTAAAAGAACTAAAAATAGGTAATACTACAAGAAATACTGAATCATTTGCTTTGAATTTTTCTCCAAAATGGTTTTCTTGGTTTAAGCCAAATTTTATATACAATACTAATTATTCATGGAATAAACCAAGATCTAGTCGTGTAGATGGAGCCAATATTGTTTCTGTAAGAAATAATGGGGTGAATTTTAGTCTTTCTCCAACTGAAATTTTTGAATTATTTTATACTCCGGCTTCAAAAAGAAATATCCCTACTACAAGAACAAGATCTCGAGAAGATCTTGGTGTTTTTTCACTAGAAGATGATGAAGAAGAATCCGAAAAAATTGAAGATTCTAATAATAACAAAAAGCCTAAAAAGAAAAATCAAAAGAAAATAAACAATAGGCTTGCAATGGAACGAATATATGGATGGTCAAAAAAAATAGAACCCTTATCTATTAGTATAAATAACACCACTAATTTGAGTTCTAATGCTATTCAAGGTAAGGTGCCATTAAAATACAGATTTGGTTTTTCTGATACACATGGTTTAGATAATGCATCTGAAATTGGTTTAAATACTGGTGTTGATGATATAAAAAAATCATTATCCATCAGAGGTGGAATAAAATTTAATCCCAATACTTCAATGAATATATCTTTTTCTGAAAGTATATCATCCAATTTAAATGGTTATGGTGTTGATATTCGTTCAATTAATAGAGATTATTTTGCTTATGGAGAACATCTTTCTAATGGTTTACCATTTTCAAACTGGGCCTTCAGAATTGGAGGTCTTGAGAAAATAAAATTTATTAGTCCTTATGTAAATTCATTATCAATTGAACATGCATTTAATGGAAAACAAAATATTTCATGGAAATTTAATGAAACTGGAATCAGCGCCATTGATTTATTTAAAATATCATCTTTTGCTAGTGAGAATGATGATTATATTCGATTTTCTAGAGTATCAAGAAATTTTACTCCTTTAATCGGAATTACAACTTCTTTTAAAAATGGAATATCTACTAATATTAGGACAAATGTAGTCCATACACTTGATGAAGTTCCTAATGGATTAACTTATATATCAGAGAATAGTATACTTGCAAGTCTAACATATAACTTTACAAAAGGTATTCGTGTACCACTTCCATTTACTGAACGTGATATTTATCTAAAAAATAATATTAACTTTACTTTAAATATAGATGTTAGTGAAAAGAAAGAAGAAGGTTCAAAAGATAAAATTAATTTTGCCGAGCAAAATTTTGTTGATTCATGGAAAACAATTTTAAGAGTAACTTATACTTTAACAGACAATGTTTCGGGTAGTCTTTTTTATGAATATAGAGTAAATGATACTCGATTGACAGGTAGAAGAACTGATAGGGATTTTGGAATAAATATAAATGTTGCAATTAGGGGTTAAAATGAGATTTATATTAATAGCAGTTATAGTGTTTGGTTGTAGTCAACAACAAGCGGTAGAAGTGCCACATTTTAGTGGAGTAAAAGCATTTCAGTATTTGGAAAAACAATGTGAATTTGGGCCAAGAAATCCTGGGTCAACCGGCCATAAAGAGTTTGCAAATTATTTAGAAAATTTTCTTAAAGAACGTTTTGGTAATATTTTAATTCAAGATTTTGAATACATCGAACCAGTAACAGAAAGTTTGAGAAAAGGAAAAAATTTTATTGTTCAGTTTAATCAAGATGCAAAATATAGATTATTAATTGGAGCTCATTGGGATACTCGAGCTATTTCTGACCAAGATAAAAATATAGAACAAAAAACACTTCCAGTCCTTGGAGCAAATGATGGTGGTAGTGGTACAGCAATATTGATGACTCTATATGATATTTTTACAGTTGACGAACCTCCAATTGGTATTGATCTAGTGTTTTTTGATGCCGAAGATGTTGGAAGATCATTTGAAGGCAATACTTTTGCTGTAGGTTCAGAATTTTTTTCTAAGAATCTCCCTATTAAAAAACCTGATTTTGCTATTATTGTTGATATGGTGGGCGATAAGCAATTAAATCTACCTATTGAAAGATTCTCTTATAATATTGCTCCTAAAAAGGTAAAAGAAATTTGGGATATGGCCGAAGATCTTTCTTTGAATGCTTTTGAGAAGAGGATTGTTGAAGAAATCTATGACGATCATGTTCCTTTATGGGAGAATGCTCAAATTCCTGCTATTGATATTATTGATTTTAAATATCCTAATCTGTTTTACAATTATTGGCATACACAACAAGATATACCTGAAAATTGTTCTCCAAAAAGTTTGGAACAGGTTGGTACTTTATTATTAAATTACATTTATGTTTCAGATCACAAATAAATTTCTATTTATCATTATTTTTGTAATGGGTTGTGCTGGAAGTGGAAGTTCTTCTACAGGCCCTGATGATAGCGGTACTGGTGGAGGGGATTCTTACATTTTTGCTAATGCAACTAATTTTGATAAAGAAAATCAGATAGAAGTTATTTCTTGGAATATTCAAACATTCCCACAATTAGGCACTACTCCAAACTATGTTAAGAGTTTACTTGAAACTTGGAATGCTGATATTTATTTATTTCAAGAAATTATTGAGAAAAATACATTGATTAATATGGTGAATTTAATGCCAGAATATTCCTATGTTATTTCTGGTGAAACAAGTTTTATGCATTTTGCATTAGTTTATAAAAATGCAAATTCAGATTGTTCTGCTTGTGGTACAGTTACATTTAATTATAGCAATGAATTATGGTCTGATACACCAAACTATAATGATAATGATAACGATCCTGCTAATAATGCCAAATATCAATTTGCGAGCAGGCCTCCTATGGAGAATTTTGTAACTTGGACCAATGGAACTAAATCAGTTAATCTCTATCTTATTGATGTTCATTACAAATGCTGTGGTGATAGTACTTTAGATATTACCAATAAAAGCTCTGAAACAACAAGAAGACATTATGCAAGTACGCTTCTTAGAGATTATGTCATTAATCAGCGAGCAAGTGATTATGTGATGATTGTAGGAGATTTTAACAATATTGGTGAGCAATCTATATCAAATCCTTCAATTGCTCCATTAACAGATCCTGATATTAATTCTAATTATTTCAAAATGGCAGACGAAAATGTTTTTTATCAAGATAATTCTAATTGGTCATGGCAAGGATGGAGAAGTTCCTTTGCCGCATCTCATCTTGATCATGTAATAATTAATCAACCACTTTTTCAATTTGAATCTGTTTCTACTGCCGGAATCATTGATATGCTTACGGAAACTGGAATGTCAGCATACGATATTGATGATAAACTTTCAGATCATAAACCATCTTATTTTAGATTTTATCCATAAAGTGAATTATGTTTCTTTTTTTGCACTATTGTTTTTATTAATTAGTGCAATTTTCTCTCAAAATTTTGAAGAAATTGATTCTAATCTACTAAATCAAAATTTTGAAGATACCATTATTCCTCTCAATAAATTAAATACAGAATATCCAAAAAATTTAGAAGTTCTAATTAGACTGTCAGCAGCACATCATTTATTATCAGAAAAAGTATATGATGAAGTAATGGATATATATCATCTAGATAAATCGCTTCATTATATTACAGAAGCTATGAAAATTGATTCAACAAATGGACAAATTCATAAATGGTATGCACTGGCATATGGTAAAAAGATCGAAAATGCTAATATTAGAACTCAAATCGAAGGTTCTAAAATAATTGTTTTTCACTCTACTGAAGCGATTAAGAAACTACCTGATGATCCATATTGTTATAATGTAATGGGACAATGGCATTATCGTTTAGCAGATTTAGGGCGAGTATCACGAAAACTAGCACAAATCATTTTTGAAGAACCCCCAAAAGGGTCATTTGAAATGGCAGAATCCTATTTGAAAACAAGCATTGCATTGGAACCGGAATATATAGGGACCTATTATTGGCTTGGAAAAACTTATCAGAAATTGGGTAAATCTGATGATGCTTTAGCAGTCTTTAGGAGAGGAATTAAGTTATTACCTCCATACAAAAGAGAAGAGGCAATGTATAAAGAAATGATTAAAATTCTTGAGAAGAATGACAGAAAAAAATCTTAAAGATATTATTACAGAAAAAGCACTTCAATTAGAATTTGATAAAATTGGTTTTGCCAATCCTTTAAATAAAGTTGATCCTAATAACTATTTTGATGAATGGATCAAATCAAATTATCATGGTACAATGAAATGGATGGAGTCAAGAAAAGAAGAGCGAAAAAATATATTTAATTATTTTCCTGAAGTAAAAACCGTGATTTCATTAGCCTTTAATTATTTTACACAGAGAAGTTCTGAGTTTTCACAAGATTGTAATTCAGATATCAAATTTAGTAATTATGCCTGGGGAGATGATTATCATAAAGTAATTAAAAATAAACTCCATCTTATTAAAGATACAATTTCAAATTATGACTCATCTATTAAAACTTTGCTTTGTGTAGATACTGCCCCAATTATGGAAAAAAAATGGGCAGAAAAAGCAGGGATTGGATGGCAAGGGAAAAATACAAACCTTCTTACCAAAGATTTAGGAAGTTGGATATTCTTAGCAGAAATACTTATTGATCAAAAAATAGAGTACGATATTCCTTTTGAAGAGGATTTATGTGGTACATGTACAGCGTGCATAGATGCGTGTCCAACAAATGCTTTAACAGAATATAAAATAGATTCCAATAAATGCATATCTTACCTCACAATCGAATATAGGGGAGACTTTAAAGACGTAAACTTACATCAATGGATTTATGGATGTGATATTTGTCAAGAAGTGTGTCCATGGAATATCAAATTTGAGCAAGTAAAAAAAGATCAGCAATTCCAACCAAGAGAATCGTTGGTTCAATTTTTTAAAAATGATTGGAAAAATCTAAATCAAAGTAATTTCAAATCTGGTTTTTCTAACTCTGCTGTAAAAAGAACGAAATATAACGGATTAAAAAGAAATATTGAGTCCTTATAATTTTTTTACTTTTTTATATTCTTCTGGAATTTGAAATATATCTGGCATGGAATCTATTGGTGAGTATGTTTTTAGGTTATATTCAAAATTTCCATCTTCATCACTAAACATTGCTTTAACAATAATTGCATTTTCATTCATTCCTAATTCTGACAAATCAATATCAAGATTGACCCAGTTTCTTTCAAATTCATCAATTTTGCTTTGTATAGATATTACAATATCAGATTGTTGAGCCTTGTCTGTAACCCATATAGATTGTAAACGATTCTCTTCATTCAAGGTTACTTTATATGAGTCAAAACCATTAATCATTTCTAAAGTATCTGACACTATTGGAGTAGAACTTTCTTCATCTGACTCACTATCTTCTTGATTTTCAGATCCATTTACTGATTCAGATTTTCTTTCTTCTAAAAATTCTGATAATAGCTTTTTAGTAAAACGATTTTTTTTATGATTTATTTTTATAATAGTAGAATCTTTAAATGAAATAATAGTGCCATTTTCTACATCTCTACTTATAAGCCGCGCAAGTCCTTTTCCTTTAAATGAAAAGTCCATTTTTGAATAGTAAGTATCTTCAGAAAAGTATTTATAAACAGAAGATTGTATAGAACCCATTTTAAAAGAAGCCATAGTACTTTCTTCGGTGATAAATCCAGATTGAGCAATAAGATTAGATGAGATTAATAATGAAAAAAGTAAAAAATATATATTCTTCAAATGTATTATAATCCAGTTTTTTGGACCGTCTTTTTTACTTCAGTAAGAGTGTTATTGAGAGCATTTTTTTCTTCATCATTTAAATCAAATGTGAGGATTTTCTCTACACCATCACAACCAATTACGGTTGGTACTCCGATAAAATATCCATCGATTCCAAATTCTCCTTCACATAGTGAAGCACAAGGAATCACACGTTTTTTATCTCTAATAAAACTTTCAATCATTTCTACTGAAGACTGTGCAGGAGCATAAAATGCAGACCCTTTTCCAAGAAGTTTGACTATTTCACCACCACCAAACCTTGTTCGTTCTTCAATTTCATTAATTTTTTCTTCATCTAATAATGCAGTTAAAGGTACTCCACCAACGCTGGCTAATCGACTTATTGGTACCATTGTATCTCCATGTCCACCAAGAACCATACAAGTAACATCTTGAGAAGAAAGATTTGTTTCTGTTGCTATAAAAGATCTAAATCTTGCACTATCGAGTGCTCCTGCCATACCAACAACTTTGTTCTTTTTAAATCCTGAAACTTTATAAAATGAATATACCATTGCATCGAGAGGGTTTGAGACAACAATCACAAATGCATCTGGAGCATGTGTTTTTACTTCATTAGCTACGTTTGTCATAATAGATAGATTTTTATTAAGTAAATCTTCTCGATTCATACCAGGTTGTCTAGGAAATCCTGCAGTAATAACAACGACATTAGAATTTTTTATTGTTTTAAAATCTGATGATCCACTTAGTTTACAATCAAATCCGTCATGAGGAAGGAGTTGCGATATATCTAACGCTTTTCCCTTGACAAAACTTTCAGCCTCAGGAATATCAACAATAACAACATCTCCCAATTCTTTTTGAGCTACTAGAAGGGCAATATTACCACCAACTTGTCCACCCCCGATTAGTGCTATTTTTTTTCTGGGCATTTTTAATTTTTGTCGACTACGCTTACAAAAGTATTTTTACCTTTTTTGCTAAACTTTACAATTCCATTAGATATTGCAAATAAGGAATCATCACTTGATTTTTTTACATTACGTCCAGGATGATATTTTGTGCCTCTTTGTTTAACAATAATGCTCCCCGATAGAATTGTTTGACCATCAGAAGTTTTAATACCTAGTCTTTTTGATACAGAATCTCTTCCATTCCTTGAACTTCCTTGTCCTTTTTTATGAGCCATATGTCTACCTCTTTATTTTTTCTTCGTAGTGCTTGTAGCTTTCTTTTTTGTACCAGTAATTGATTGAATTTGAATCATAGTTAAGTCTTGTCTATGACCATTTTTTCTTTGATAACCTTTTCTTCTTTTTTTCTTGATTACAAGTACTTTATCAGCTCTTGTATGATCAACAACTTTAGCGCTGACTTGATAACTGCTTAATTCTTTCGGATTAAAGATATTAGTATCTTTGTCTAATACTGCTTTAATATTATCAAATTTTATAGTCTTACCTGTTTCTAGGTCAATTTTGGAATCAATTATAACAGTATCACCCTTAGAAACCTTATATTGTTTTCCGTATATTTCTACAATTGCAATCATAGCGTGCGAACTTAATAGCTAATTTATTCTCTTTCAAGTACCTATTTGAGTTGTAATATCTTGTGTATCATTTATTTTTGTGAATTTAAACTGATTTTTTGGAATTTGTGCATCCTCTATGACTTTTAGATAAACAAAATTTTGCCACATAAGCCTAATATATGCTTTCTTCTGCTCTTTTTTTAAATAATGAGCAATTTCTGGGTTTAAATATAGTTTTAATCTCAAATCCTTATTTTGTTGTTTATAATCACGTAACCAATAGTCAATTCTTGTTAAAAGTGTATCCTTTGATATAATTCTTCCCATACCTCCACAACTATCACAAGACTCTGTTAATGAATCCACAATGCTTAAACCAGTTCTTTCTCTAGTCATCTCAAGAACACCAAATTCAGAAATTTCTGATACTGCTACTTTAGCACGATCTTTTTTTAACTCTTTTTTCATTTCAAGGTATATTTTCTTTCTATTCTCAGCAGAAGTCATATCAATAAAATCAATCAAAATTAAACCAGATAAATGTCTCAATCTAAGTTGTTTTGCGACTTCTTTTGCTGCTTCTAGATTGATTTTTAGAGAATTGTCTTCATGTTTTTTCTTGCCAACAAATTTTCCGCTATTAACATCAACAACTACCATTGCTTCAGTTTTTTCAATAATTAAATATGCACCGCTTTTAAGCCAAACTTTATTTCTGAGTAGCTTTACTATTTCATCCTCAATTTTTTCTTGTTTGAATAAGGGAACTCTTTTTTTATAATGTTCAATAGAATCTGATATTTCTAGAGAGTCTTCCTTTATAATTTTTTGTACTTTTTTAAAATTTGCTTTAGAATCAACAACAATTTTTTCTACTTTATCGCTTATTAAATCTCGAAGAACACTTGATGTCATTTCCAAATCGTTGTGAATCAATATAGGTGCCTTACTTTCTTCAGCCACCTTCATTAGTTGATTATATTTCTTTTCTAAATTATTATAATCATTTTGTATTTGTTGTTCAGTTTTTCCCTCTGCCACAGTTCGGATAATAATTCCTAATCCATGTTTTTTAATATCGAAAGCTATCTTCTTTAATCTTCTTCTTTCGTATTTGTCCCTCATTTTTTTTGATACTCCAACATATTTTGAATTTGGTACGATTACAATAAAACGTCCAGCAATCGAAAGTTCTGTTGTAATACGAGCTCCTTTATTATCAAACGGTTCTTTGATTACTTGAACAACAATTTCTTGACCTGATTTCAGTAGAACATTAATCTCTTTAGAATTTTTTGAATCTGCGATTAATTCTGAATCTGATATTTCTGAAAAAGGTAAGAATCCGTTATTTCCCCTTCCAATATTGACAAACGCAGCTTGCATACCGGGGATAACATTCTCTACTATCCCTTTATAGATGTTGCCTACAGTTCTCTCTATTGATTGTTTATCAACATGTATTTCGGCAAGTTTTCCATTTTCTTTAACGGCTATTCGAGTCTCCCCGATACCTTCACTAATGTAAATTTCTTTTTTCATTTTTATAGCCTCTATCTTTACTTTAAACGTAGAGCAACTATTTAACTTTTAGTGAAATGAGGAGAGAATAATTAGGAATAAAAAATCTTTATTAATTCTAAATTTAAAAAACAAAAAATAATAATTTTTGAGTTCTGCCCTCAATTTCAGAAGGAATTTAACGATTTTTACATTTAAAATGTATATAATCTCATTTATGTATAATGAAGAATTAATTGCTGCAAAAGTTGCTGCTCGTAATGCAGGTAAAATCTTAATGAAATACTTGGAATCTGACTCTAAAGATATTCAATATAAATCAGAATCAGGCGATAGCCCCGTTACTATTGCAGATAATGAAGCTGATAAATACCTTTCTAGTTTTTTAGGTGGTGAATTCCCACATGATGGTTGGCTTTCTGAAGAAACTATTGATACTTACGATAGATTAGAAAAAACTCGTGTTTGGATTGTTGATCCTTTAGACGGAACCAAAGAATTTATCAAAAAACTTCCTGAATTTTGTGTGAGTATTGCACTTACTGAAAATGGTATACCTGTTGTAGGGGTTATTTATAATCCTTTCTCAGACGAAATGTTTTATGCTCAAAAGAATAAAGGAGCATTTTTAAATGGAGAACAAATAAAAATTTCTAATACAGAAGATATCCAAGATGCATCAATCATTGTAAGTAGGTCTGAGTACAGTAAAAATTTATGGAACAATTATAAAAATAATTTCTCTTCTATTAAATCTGTCGGTAGCATTGCATATAAATTGGGATTATCAGCATCAGGCATGTATGATATTTGTGCAACAGTTGCTCCTAAGAATGAATGGGATATTTGTGCTGGTGATTGTGTCGTCCGTGAAGCGGGAGGAGTAATGAGAACAATTGATGGTAAAAATATTAACTATAATCAAAAGAAAACCCTTGTTACAGACCCAATAATTGCTACAAATTCTAAATTATTTGATATGGTATCAGATTTATTATATTAGGATATGAACAATTCTCCAAAAAACGTAATTAAATGTTTGGATCAAGGATTTATTCGTCTTGTAGATTCAATGGGTGGAGATGATTCAATCGTTCAAGCTGCTAGAGTTAGTTATGGAAAAGGAACAAAGAAAGTTTCTCAAGATACTGGTTTAATTCGATATCTTATGAGACATAGACATACTACTCCATTTGAAATGGTTGAATTTAAATTTCATTGTAAAATGCCTATTTTTGTTGCTAGGCAATGGGTGAGACATAGAACTGCTAATATTAATGAATATAGCTTAAGATATTCAGAAGCTAGAGATGAATTTTATATTCCAAATCCTCAAAATATCTCTACACAGAATGCATTAAATAAACAAGGTCGTGGCATGATGTTAAGTAAGAAAGATTCAAAATTGGTTATTGATAATTTTGAAAAAATTTCTTCTTTATCATATAAAATGTATGAAGAGATGAATGAAAAAGGTATAGCTAGAGAATTAGCTCGTGCAGTTTTACCAGTGAATCTATATACAGAATGGTATTGGAAAAATGATTTAAATAATACATTAAAATTTTTAAGCCTTCGAATGGATAGTCATGCTCAGTATGAAATCCGAGTTTATGCAGAAGCAATGGCGGAGTTTGTTAAACAAGTCACTCCAATTGCATATCAGGCATTTGAGGATTATAATTTATCAGGTTTTTATCTTTCATCTTTTGAACAAGATATTTTTAAACAAAAATTACCTGAAAGACTGTGGAATGATATTTATGATGATGTTGTCTATCGTATTGTTTACACTCTCAATAAGAATAAAGCTCGCGCAAAAAAAGATTTATATCCATTATATGTCAAAAATGGTGGTGATGATGATGAATCTACCTTCAATACAAAATGGAAAACTGAAACTTTGAAAACAGGCAATATAAGAGAATTAAGAGAGTTCCAAAATAAATTGAAAAATTTGATTAACTAACATGAAATATATTGGTCCAGATTTTTGTAACATTACTTCGCTTCTCAATGATGAAGAATTGTTGATACAAAAAACTGCAAATACTTTTGTTCAGAAAAAATTCCTTCCGATTATAAATGAATATTATGATAAAGGAACATTCCCAACCGATTTAATCCCTGAGATGGGAGAGTTAGGGTTTTTTGGTTCCACGCTTCCAAAAGAATTTGGTGGTAACGAGATTAGCAATATTGCTTATGGTCTTATTATGCATGAACTTGAAAAAGGTGATTCTGGTTTACGTTCTCTTTGCAGTGTGCAGAGCTGTCTTGTTATGTATCCTATTTTTCAGTATGGTACTGATGAACAAAAGAAAAAATGGTTACTAAAATTAGCTTCTGGAGAAGCAATTGGGTGTTTTGGATTAACAGAATCTAATCATGGTTCTGATCCTGGTGGTATGCTTACAAGAGCAAAAAAAGATGGAGATAATTGGATTATTAATGGATCAAAAATGTGGATTACTAATGGTTCAATAGCAGATATAGCGGTTGTATGGGCAAAAGACGAAGAAGGTATCATTCGTGGTTTTCTCATAGAAAAAGGAACAGAAGGATTTTCAAGTTCTGATATTCACGGTAAGATGAGTCTTCGAGCATCAATTACATCGGAATTATTTATGAAAGATGTTTGTGTTCCTGATAGCAATCGATTGCCAAATGTTGAAGGGTTAAAAGGTCCTTTATCGTGCTTAACTCAGGCAAGATATTCTATTGCATGGGGGGCAATTGGAGCAGCTGTTGATTGTTATGAAGTTGCATTAAATTATAGTAAGGAACGTAAACAATTTTCTAAGCCAATTGCTCAATTTCAATTAACTCAACAAAAATTGGTATATATGATTCAGGAAATTTCAAAAGCTCAGCTACTTGCTATCCAACTTGGTAGGTTAAAAGATAGTAATGAGATTGATTCCTCACATATTTCTCTTGGAAAAAAGAATAATGTTGCGATGGCAAGAGAATGCGCAAAATTTTCTAGAGAAATACTTGGAGCAAATGGAATTATGGATGATTATTCTATCATGAGACATATGATGAATCTGGAAACAGTATATACTTACGAAGGGACCAATGAGATCCATACTCTTATTATTGGGCAAAAAATTACAGGTGAATCTGCTTTTGAATAGTTTGATCAATCATTTCTATTATGTTTTTTAATAATTTTTCTCTACTAACTTTTTCCCCCAGTTCCAGTAATAAAGATGTATAAAGTTGATCTTGAATTGGCTCTAAATCTTGGAAATTGGAATTAACGTTAATTCCAATTCCTAAAACTTGAGTAATAACCTTATCTTTTACTATTTGTTCGCAAAGAATACCTGAAATTTTTTTATTATCAATATAAATATCATTTGGATATTTTATTCGTGCAGAGATTTTTAATTCTCCTAGAGTTCTGATAACTGATTCACAAGCAATGTCAACCAAAGATTGTCCATCCATTATATAATTTTTAGGGACAATAATAGTAAATGCTAAATCTTTATACGGTGTAGAGACCCATTTTCTACCATGGCGTCCTCTTCCATAGGTTTGTTTATCACAAATAACGATACCATAGCTATCGCTATTAAGATTTAGAGCTTTTTCGTTAGTAGATGCTAATTCTTCTTCATAGAAGATTTTAGGCGCAATTACTTTTGTATCTAGTAAGTAATCACTAAAATCTAAGAGCACGGATCTAATTTTTTTCTCATTTTAAAAATAGTTCCTGGTTGTAATACTCCATCATTATTTCTAATCAACCTTTCATTGTCCATATATATGATTACCCATGCAAGTTCATCACCATATATTTCATCAGCAAGGTCCCATGCTGTATCACCAGATTGTATTTGATAGTCAAAGAATTCTAAGTCGCAATTTTTTGCTTTACTAGCCTCTCTTTTTAATGACAAGAAATTATAAGGATAAATTTTATTTGGATCAGATCCAATTTCTTCCTTATTCCATTCATAGATCTCTCTCCACATTGAAGAATTTCCATATTCTCTAGAAGCAATTTTAATTAAATAATCACCTCTTTTAATCATATATGGTTCGAAAACAATAACAGGAAGCGGTGGAGCTTCAAGTTGTTTAACAGTAAATGTTTCTACTTTAACCTCTTCTTCAACAATTTTTGTATCAGATTTAGTTGATTCTTGATTGCTTATTTTTTCTCCTACACTAGGAGTGGTGCCAGCGCAATTTATAATCAAAAGCGTGCCTAGCAATAAAACAAATTTTTTTATTTTCATTATATTCCTCATTTTTTCAATTTTGTGTCTATAACAATATTATTAATTTTTTAATTTAATGTTCCTGTTTTTTTTAATTAAGAATATTCTCCAAAAACTTTCCTTAAAGTATCTGAAATCTCGCCGAGGGTACATTTATTTTTTGCACATGTTACAATATGTGGGATTAAATTTTCATCTGATTTTGCTTTTTCTTCTAATTCAGATAGTGCATTAGCAACTTTTTCATGATCTCGATCTTTTTTAAACTGAGTAATAAGATCTATCCTCTTTTTATTGTTATCTTTTTGACTTTCTACGTTGATTAAATTTTCTTCATTATTATTAATAAATTTGTTTACCCCTATAAGAATTTCTTCTTTACTGTCTAAATTATTTTGAAATTGGATTGAAGAATCTGCAATCTCTTTTTCTATTTCTCCTGTTTCAATAAGTTTTTCCATTCCTCCTTTATCGGATATATCGTCAATTTTTTCCAAAACTTCTTTTACAATTTCTTTTGTTCTACTGTTTATTAAATCGCTATCTCCTATTGGGTCTACAAAGTTTGGGATATTGGTTTCATATGCAATAATTTGTTGTATTCTTAGAGCTGCTAGAGCATTTTCTTCTGATGGAAGACTGATAGCTTCATCTTTACTATTTGTGTGGATTGATTGCGCCCCGCCTAACACTGCAGCAAGTGCTTGTAATGTAGTTCTTACTGTGTTATTCTCAATTTGTTGTGCTGTTAGTGTAGATCCTCCAGTTTGTACATGGAATCGACATAATTGAGATTCAGAATCTTCTATTTTGAACCTTTCTTTAACTATTTTTGCCCAAATTTCTCTTGCTGCTCTGAATTTTGATACTTCTTCAAAAAAATCTCGATGAGAATTAAAGAAAAATGACATTTGTTTTGTTAATGTTTCTATTTCAACTCCATTTTTCTTTGCAGTATTGACATATGTTATTGCATTTGCAAATGTAAATGCTAATTCTTGAACAGCTGTACTTCCTGCTTCTCTTATATGATATCCTGAAACTGATATTGAATTCCATTTAGGTAATGTGGATTGACAATATTCAAATATATCACTACTTAGTTTCAATGATGGATTGATTGGAAAGATATATGTTCCTCTAGAAATATATTCCTTAAGAATATCATTTTGGATTGTACCTTTTAAATTTGAGAGCTCATATCCTCTTTCTTCTGCTAGTGCTACATAAAATGCTAGTAAAATTGAGGCGGTTGCATTAATTGTCATTGAGATGGATACCTCTTCTAAATTTATTTCATTAAATAATAATTTCATATCATCAATAGTAGAAATTGGTACACCTGATTTTCCAATTTCTCCATAGGACATTTCATGATCAGAATCATAGCCAATTTGTGTTGGTAGATCAAAAGCTACAGATAGTCCACTGACTCCACTATTTAGCAAAGATAAAAAACGATTATTAGATTCTTTAACAGATGAAAATCCTGCATACTGTCTCATGGTCCAAAGTTTCGTACGATACATATCTTTATAGATACCTGTTGTGAATGGGAAATTACCTATCTTTTTTTTGGCCATAATAAGCTAATTTAATCTTAAAATTAGAAATATGGTATATTCTCAGATTCAAAAAATTATTTATTGGTTAAAGTGTAAAAAATATTTTGAAGATAATTCTATAATTTATCGATATTCAAAAAAACAATCTGGTTCAGTTTTGGTAATTTTACCTGATAGTGATATTGCATTTGACTTTGCACAACTTTTTTTAGATAGAATCGAACAGAAAAAGAATAATAATATTAGTTTTCTCTTAAGGGATTCATTAGTGAATTTTTATTCTGATGATCTCAAAAATTTTTCTGAATTATTTTCTTATCAAGATATTGATTCATTAGGATTGCCTACTCCATGGTTTATTAAAAAGATAAGAAAATCTAATTACCAAAATATGGTTGATTTAAATATTGAGTTTAATCCATTCTCTTCATTTTTGGTTAGAGCTTGTAACCCTGAAGTAAGAATTGGTTTTAATTATGATAATTCAAAAAAATATTATAATGTTATATTAGATCAGAATTATCAAAAAGATTTAGATGGAACATTTGATATGATTGGTAAGTTTATAAAAAAATGAAAAATATTATATCAGAAATTATTTTATTGGATAAACCTGTATCATCGGTTAATAATACAGGACATCCCTGGGATCTAGTTACTAATATATCTGCAATATTTAATGATATTCCAAGTTCTTTTAAAAATTTTGAACATGTGATAATTAATGATGATAATGGCCCGGTAATTATAGGTAAAAATGTGATAATTGAGCCATTTACTATTCTGAATGGCCCTCTATTTATTGGAGAGGATTGTCTTATTAAATCTCATTCTAAGATTGCAAATTCTATTATCAATCACCATTGTACAATTTCTGGAGAAATACATTTTTCTATATTCCAACCATATTCGAACAAAGCTCATCACGGATTTTTAGGACATAGTTTTGTTGGTTCCTGGGTAAATTTGGGTGCAGGTACTACTACCAGTAATCTAAAAAATAACTATTCTAACATCAGTGTGAAGTGGAATGGAGAACTCATTAATATAGGATCCATTTTTTTTGGATCAGTTATTGGAGATCATGTAAAAACAGCAATTGGAACTAATTTAAATACAGGAACAGTAATTGGTATGGGTTCTAATATTGTTTCTCAATCTTTCCCTCCACGTTACATTCCGCCATTTTCTCTATATTATAAAGGAAAAATAACAAAAATATTATTTGATGATTTCTGTGACACTGCTGAAAAAGCAATGTCAAGAAGAGGAAAATCTCTTTCAAGCACTGAAAAAGACATATTACATAATATTTACAAAACTTGTTGACTACCTGATTAACAACTAATATCTTCACCTTCATGAGTGATGTACAAAATAATTTGGGTGAAATAGGTGAAATCTTGAGTCCTTGTTGTGATGAGGAGATTCAGGTTTCTGATATTGTGGATAAACTTAAGTGCCCATTGTGTAAAACAAATCTAAAGCAAAGAGCATTTTTACCATTTCTTGAATATCTTATGGAAAATGGACATGTTGAAAATTTAGATTTCTTTGACTTAGATTTATATAGTCAAGACAAAGAAAGTTTAGACAGTCAAGACGAAGAACTAGATTTAGAGAAATATGAAGTTAATAAAGATAGTTTAAATATTTATGAAGATGACAAGCGTCTACGCAGTCCTACCCCTGTCTCTCAAACATCTATAGATGAATCTTCTATTTCGAGTGATTGGACTAAATTTGCTATCGAAGATTCAGAGTAAAACAACCGATTTTACTTTACAATTGATTACAGTTCGTACTAAATTGATAGAACCAAGATTTTTTCAGGCTATAAAATCTTGAAAGATTGAAAGAATTCCCCCGCTATCAACTTTCCTTTATAGCCTGTCTTTATATATCTAACCTATTTTTTTGTTTTGCTTCATTTGACGAATAGAATTAATATTGATTAATAGACTGATGAGTCGGTTTTTTCAGGATAAGTACTATGAAAATAGCTGTATTAACTAAAGCAATTCCAAGTTATGAATCAAGCATTCGAATTGATTCATCTGAAAAATGGATTGATGAATCAATTGTCAATTTTGTCGTTAATGAAAGTGATTCTTATGCTTTAGAAGAAGCTCTTCAAATCAAAGAACAATTAAATGATAATAGTGAAGTTGTAGTGGTTATAATGGGGAGCGAATCTAATACATCAAAAGTGTTAAAAGATGGTTTGGCAAAAGGAGCTGATAGAGGAATCTTTATTAAAAATGATACTTCTGAAACAGATCCTCTATCTATTGCAAAGATCTTTTCTGAGCAACTTAAAGAAGAATCATTCGATTTAATTTTATCAGGCCTTCAATCAGATGATTTAGGATCAGGACAAACAGGAGTACTTATTGGAGAATTACTCAACATGTCTACTGCAACCCTTGGGATTGAGACAAAAATAGAAGATGGAAAGATCAAGGTAAAACGTGAATTGGAATCGGGATGGTTCCAATGGGTCACCTTACCGTTTCCTGCGAGTGTTTCTATTCAGTCTGGTATCAATGAGCCTAGATATCCATCTTTAAAAGGTATTATGGGAGCAAAACGAAAAGAAGTAAAATTAGTTGATGCGCAATCTGTCAGTGACAGTAAACAAAAATTTATTAAACTCTTTCTTCCAAAAACTGAAAAAGTTACCGAAAAAATCGAAGGTACGGTTGATGAGATAGTTTCAAGAATGATAGATATACTTAAAAACAATTTAAAGGTTATTTAATGATACTTGTAATTTTAGAGAATCAAAGAGGCAATATCCATGTTTTTAGCCAAGAAGCAGTTGTTGCTGGACAACAATTATCGACCAAGCTTGGTTTAGATTTATCTATTCTATGTTTGGGTGAGAATGCGAGTGCTTTAAAAGAACAAGCATCGAATTATAAAGTGAAAAATTTGATCTTAGCCCAACATGATTTAATAAGCAGTTATTCTGCTGATGGATATTCTAAAGCTCTTGATCAAATTATTTCTGAATTATCTCCAAAATATGTTTTAATGGGTCATTCTTATATGGTTCGTGATTTTTTACCAAGGGTAAGCGCAAAATCAGATGTTCCTTTTATTAGTGATATTATTTCAGTGACATATCATGACAATGTTCCAATTTTTGCACGTCAAGTATTTAATGCAAAAATTGTTACAAATATTCAAGCTGATTCAAATAATAACACAACACTTTTAAGTTTCCAATCTGCAGCATTCTCTTCTGATAATATTGAAGCTGGTAGCCCAGAAAATCAAATAGATTTTTCTCTTAATCTAGATACAAGTGATATTAGATCTGAAAGTGAGCCAGAATTTCAAGAATCTGCTTCAAGCGTAGATTTAACTACTGCTGAATTAATTGTTTCTGTTGGTAGAGGAATAGATAGTCAAGATAACCTGCCAATGATCGAAGCTCTAGCATCAGCCATGGGAGCAGAAATTGCTTCATCAAGACCAGTAGTAGATATGGGGTGGTTACCTTCTTATAGACAAGTTGGTAGTTCTGGCCAAGTTGTTTCTCCAAAACTTTATCTTTCTGTTGGCATTTCTGGAGCAATTCAACATGTTGTTGGTATGAAGGGATCAAAAAATATTATGGCAATTAATAAAGATAAAGAAGCACCTATCTTTGAGATTGCTGATTATGCAGTAATTGGTGACTTGATGGAAATTGTTCCGAAATTGACAGAAGAAATTCAAAAAAATAAATAACAATGAAATTTCATATTGCAGAACAAATAGTTGTAACAATTTTTTTATTATCCGGTATATCGTTTTTTCTTTATCACCTACTCTTACGCCTTAATATAGTTTTAAAAGGAAAATTAGATTTTAGTATTAATTACTTACCTAAACGATTATTAAGAGTATTCAATGAAGTCATTCTTCACAAAAAAGTAGTAAGTGGTGATCGCAAATTCTATGGCTTGATGCACGCATTTGTAATGTATGGGTTTATATTTTTTGGTTTCATAACAATTAATCATTTTTTGACAGCATTTGGTTTTGAATTTTTTACCGAAAGTTTACGCCATAATTATTTTCTATTTTTTGGGCTACCATGGGCAATTTTATGTTCATTAGGAATTCTTGGATTAGCCTATAGAAGATTTATTACTAAACCTAAGGCATTAGGAAAGTTTTCTAGTACTTCTGCCCTGGTTTCATTTTTTATTTTTGCTTTAATGTTAACTTATCTCATTGATGAATTCCATTTACTTAATAATGCTATAGCATTGAAGACAAATTGGTGGGTTCATTCTTCCGTAATTGGAGGATTTTTGTTCTTAATTCCTCAATCAAAACATATGCATTTAGTATTGTCACCATTTAATATTTTCCTCAGGCCTTTTGAAGTACCAGATCATCCAGCAATACCAATTGATTTAGAAGCTTCAGAAGAAAAATTAGATGAATTACTATTAGGTCTATCAAAATTAAGCAAGAATCAAGCATTAGATATTTTTACATGTGTAGAATGTGGTAGATGTACTGATGTATGTCCAGCAAATCGAGGTGGTGGAATTCTAGATCCAAAGTATCATTTTATTTTAGATTTAAAAGACCCTATGCTTGAATCAAATGATGTTAATGTTGTAGACAAGATTAACGTAGAAGCTGGGTGGGAATGTACAACATGTCAAGCCTGTACAGAAGTATGTCCAGTAGGAAATCATGTTGAAAAAGCAGATGAAATAAGAAGTTTTCAAGTTATGGTTAAAGGAAATGTTCCTCAAGAATATCAAAAGTTACTTCGCAACTTACAAGAGACAGGTAATACAGAGGGCGCCTCATCAAGTGTGCTACTCAAGAAATTGCCTAAATATACTCCAGATAAAGAACTTGTTTTGTGGTTGGGTTGTTTTGCAAAGCATGCTATTGACCCTAATTTTGTTAAATCGGTTGAAAATTTTACAAAAATTCTTGATTCAGCTGGCATTACATATGGAGTCCTCAGTAATGAACACTGTTCAGGAGATCCCGCAAACAAATTAGGAGATAAACTTACTTATCAAATGTTGATGGATCATAATGTTAAAGAATTAAATAAAGTTAAAAAAGTCACAACTATGTGCCCCCATTGTGTTGTGAATTTGCAAAAAGAATATAGTAAATATCATGAGATTAACTATGAAGTCAAACATCATACTCAAGTTATTTCAGAATTATTAGATGAAGGAAAAATTAATATTAATCCTGGGAGCTTAGAAAAAGTGACTTATCATGATCCTTGCAATTTATCTAGAACACTTGGTGAAGTAGATGCGCCTAGAAATGCTATAAAGGCTGCAGCTCCAGACTTCTTTGAACTAGATGAAAGTGGGAAAGAAACATTATGTTGTGGAGCAGGCGGTGCACTTTGGTGGAAAAAAGATACTGGAAAAGGAAGAACTCATCTTTTACGTGCTGAACAGGTAATTGAGTCAAAAACTGATACTGTTGTTACAGCATGTAATTTTTGCTATGGAATGCTGAACCAAGGAATCGATCCACTAACACCAAAAGGACAGAATAAAATAAAAGTAAAAGATGTTGCAGATATTGTAGCAGAAAATTTATCCGAGTTTGGTATATAAAAATTTTTTCCTTAAATTTTTAAATCAATTTAAATAATTTAGATTTATCAATCATAAACAATAAGTGTCAGCTTTATGGACTCGTTACTTTGCGAGTTCTCATTGGTTGGCATTTTTTATATGAAGGTGTTTCAAAAATAATCAATCCATACTGGTCTTCAGTTGCTTATTTATTGGATTCGAAATGGATATTTTCAGGATTAGCCGAAACCATTGCATCTAACCCTACTTTATTGACAATATCAGATTTTGTGAATATGTGGGGCTTAACTTTGGTTGGTGTATCTCTTCTTTTAGGTTTATTTAGCCGCTATTCTGCTTTAGTAGGAATGGGATTTGTAATGTTATATTATCTTTTTGCACCTCCTTTTCTTGGTTTAGAATATTCCAGACCCGGAGAAGGCAGTTATATTATTGTAAATAAAAATTTAATTGAGGCCTGTGCTCTGTGGGTAATGTATACATTTCCTACTGGTCATATAATTGGTCTAGATCGATTCTTAACCAAATCAAAATCAAATTAGAGGAAACGTAGCATGAGTGAAAATAATAAACAGCAAAACAATGATTTGGAACGTCGAGAATTATTAAAAGGGCTTGCAACTGTACCAGTATTTGGTCTGTTTCTTGCTGAACTTTGGCGAACAATACGCAGAGATACATTAAAAAAATCAAATATTCTTTCTGGTTTGGTTCAAGAGAAATCAGCACCGGCCATTATCAAAGGTCTTTCAGATAGTAAACATCTAAATATTGGTATTATTGGTTATGGAGGTCGAGGTGGACACTTGATTCGTGGTGCAGGATTTGCCACTACGGGTTGGACCAATACCGTAGCTGAGAATGCACGAAAAAATAAATTAGACAAACAATTTAAAACATTTATGGATCAAGAAGATTTGAATTGCTCACTTGTGGGAGTTTGTGACTTGTTTGATGTACGTGCAGAACAAGGCCTAGATGCTTCTCAAAATGAAGTTCGACCTGGCGGGAAACCAAAAAAAACTGCTACAAGATATCACCATTATAAAGATCTTTTAGCCAATGATGATATTGATGCTGTAATCATTGCTACTCCAGATCATTGGCATTCCCGAATTACAATCGATGCTGCAAAAGCAGGGAAACATGTTTATTGCGAAAAAGGCCTAACCAGAACATTTGAAGAAACAATTAAAGTTTATGATGCTGTAAAAGAAGCTGGGATTACATTTCAACTTGGCCATCAGAATAGACAGGTAGAAGCCAATGAAAAAGCAAAACAAATCGTTCAACAAGGTTTATTAGGTACAATAAATTTAGTGGAGTTAACTACAAACCGTAATTCTCCATGGGGAGCTTGGGTTTGGGATATCCATCCTCAAGGCAATGCTCAAACGATTGATTGGGATACGTTCCAGGAACCAGCGCCTCATAAAATACCATTTGGTGAAGAAGCGCTTAAACGCTTTTTCCGTTGGCGTTGCTGGTTTGATTATGGTACTGGTCTTTCGGGTGATTTATTATCACATGATTTTGATACTATAAATCAAATTATGGATTTGGGAATTCCAAAATATTCATCTTCGACAGGAGGAATCTACTTTTACAAAGATGGACGCGATGTTCCAGATGTTTGGAATGCAACTTTTGAATATCCAGATAAAGATTTAACTGTTCTTTATAGTGCATCACTTTCGAGTAACGAACCGCGTGGGAATCGAATCATGGGCCACGATGCCACTATGCAAATGGGTGGTCAAAGTGGAGGTGGATCTGTGCATGGATTTATCGTAACAGCAGATTCTCAATCAACGCAATACAAAGAACGTCTTGAACAAGGTATTATCAATTCAAAATATCCAATTTATACCTATTCTCCTGGTTCAAAGCAAATCGATGGTGTAACATCAGCAACTTCTAAATACTTTGCGAATAAGGGGCTTCTGTATACTTATAGAGATGGAAAACGAGTTGACTCAACTTACCTTCATATTAAAGACTGGCTGAATTCCATTAGAAGTGGAGGACAGCCTAAATGCAATATTGAGGTAGCACTTCATGAAGGTGTTACTTGTCATATGGCTACAGAATCATATTTGACTGGTCGAAGAATTGAATGGGATCCGGTCAATCGGAAATTGATTTAACCAGCTATCTTAAGGTGAACAAATGACAACAAATTTCCGTTTAGGAACAATGATGTTTCTTCAATTTTTCGTTTGGGGAAGCTGGTATGTTACTGTCGGAAATTTTATGATATCCGAAGGTATGGAAACCATTACGCATTGGGCTTATTCAGTGGGCCCCATTGCAGCTATTATATCACCGTTTTTTCTTGGTTTTGTTGCTGATCGTTATTTTAATGCAGAAAAAGTATTAGGAATACTCCATATTTTGAGTGGTTGTTTTTTGCTTTTAACTCCTTTTTTTATATCCAAACCTATGATATTTATTTTAATGTTAGCTATGCACATGATTTGTTATATGCCAACTTTGGGACTTGCTAATTCTGTAGCTTTTCGAAATATTGATGATCAAGAAAAAAAGTTTCCCCTTATCCGTGTTTTTGGAACATTAGGTTGGATTGCTGCCAATATTTTGGTAAGTGGAGTTTTGCATGCAGATACTAGCGCTACCCCATTTTATATTGCTGGGGCTGTTGGGATATTTTTGGGTTTTTATAGCTTTATTCTTCCTAAAACCCCTCCGCTTTTAAGTAAAGATGCTCTTATCTCGTTTAAAGATATCATTGGATTAAATGCTTTAAATAAACTTAAATCAAAATCATTTTTTGTATTTGCGTTATCCTCTTTTCTAATTTGTATTCCTTTAGCTGCATATTACAATTTTGCACCTATTTTTGTTTCTGGTATGGGGATTGCAAGCCCAGCATTTAAAATGTCATTTGGACAAATGTCTGAAGTCCTTTTTATGTTAATCTTACCATTATTATTTGCTCGGTATGGAGTTAAATATATTCTCTTAGGGGGAATGCTTGCCTGGGCTGTTCGATATGCTCTATTTGCACTATCTGCACCAACTGGGATTACATCATTGGTTTTCTTGGGCATAATCTTACATGGGATTTGCTATGATTTATTCTTTGTTGCAGGACAAATTTATGTTGATAAGAAATCAACAGCTGATATAAGAAGTCAAGCACAAGGGCTTTTAGTTTTAATCACCTATGGGTTGGGTATGTTTATTGGAGCTCAAGTTGCTGGTTATATTTATAATTTATTATTAAAGGGCCAAACAGCATTGTCTGTTCACAGCTGGCAACAGTTTTGGTTGGTTTTTGCTGTTATGACCACTGTGGTAATTGTATATTTCTTTATTGGATTTAAAGATAAGTTGAATTCTAAAGAGTAGTTATAAAATGGGACAAAATAGATTAGGCATTGGATTTATTGGGGGCGGTTTTATTACCCGCTTTCATATTCAATCTTTAATTGGAGTACGAGATGCAGATGTGATGGGTATTGTATCTCGCACAAAAGCATCTGCTGAAGAATCAGCCACCCTAGCACGAACCATCGGTGTAGGAAATAATGCAAAAGCTTATGATTCTATTACTGATATGATTGCCGATCCTAACATTGATGCTTTATGGGTGTGCTCTCCAAATTTTGCAAGAATCGAAGCATTTGAAGAAATTGCCAATGCCATTTCATCTGGAAAAGGTGAACTAATTGGGGTAACCTGTGAAAAACCTTTGGGTCGAAATGTGGAAGAAGCAAAAAGAGTTTTAGAACTAACTCAAAGTGCAAATCTTTTGGATGGATACCTAGAAAACCAGATTTTTGCTCCTTCCATCACCCGTGGAAAAGAGATTGTTTGGGCTAGAGGTGCAGCAACCACTGGTCGCCCTTACTTAGCACGGGCAGCTGAAGAGCATAGTGGTCCCCATATGCCATGGTTTTGGGAAGGATCCCTACAAGGTGGTGGTGTTTTAAATGATATGATGTGCCATTCTGTTGAAGAAGCACGTTTTATGTTAACGGAGCCAGGAAAACCTCGTGATTCTATCACACCAATCAGTATTAGTGCACATACAGATTGTCTGAAATGGCAGCGTCCCGAATATGTGAAAATCTTATTTGATAATAGTAATGGAAAAACAGATTATTCAAAGCGTCCATCGGAAGATTTTGCCCGATCCTTAATTGAATATCTAGATGAAGATAATAATAAATTAATCGTTGAGACTACTACATCCTGGTGTTTTGTAGGTGAAGGATTACGTCTTAGCATGGAATTGTTTGGGCCAGAATATTCTATGTTTGTCAATACATTGGATCCAGATTTAAAAGTATTTTTTAGTCGAAAAGTAACTGGTTTAGAAGGTGAAGATCTTGTTGAAAAACAGAATGCAGAATCCGGTGGGATGCCCGTGATTAGCAATGAAGCGGAAGTTTATGGTTATACAGCTGAGAACAGGCATATGGTACAGTCCTTTATAAATGGTAAGCGTCCCGAAGAGAATTTTGACGATGGTTTAGAAGTTACTCGACTTCTTATGGCTGCCTATATGAGCGCAGAACAAAAAAAAACGATACAACTCCCCAATGCAGATATTGACACATTCACACCTGCTGTAGCACGAGGTGAATGGAATCCGAAAGGCTAATCTGTGAAAAATATTGGTATACTTTTAACAGCATTCATTATGGTCGGTTTTTTATCCAATTCAGAATGGACTGTTCTTTTTGATGGAAAAACTGTTAAAGGCCTCCGAGGATATAAACAATCAGGATTCCCCGACTCATGGGAAATTGTTGATGGTACATTAAAAACTGTACCAGGTCATGGTGTGGATCTAATCAGTGAGGAAGTTTATAAAAATTTTGAGTTAGAATTAGAATGGAAGGTACCCAAAGGAGGGAACAGCGGTATCTTTTATTTTGCAACTGAAGAAGGAGATTACATTTGGCAGTCAGCACTAGAAATGCAGGTGGTGGATGATGAAAAACATATAGATGGAAAAAATACACTTACTTCTGCTGGTGCACTTTATGCCATGATTGCTCCATCTGCCAATGTTGTCAAGCCAGTTGGTGAATTTAATCAGGTGCGAATCAAAGTAAAAAATAACCATGTAGAACATTGGCTAAATGGAACAAAGATTGTCGAATATGTTTATGGTAGCGATATGATGTGGGACTTAGTGGAAAAAAGCAAATTCAATAAAATGCCTTTATTTGCGAAAGCATCTGAAGGCCATATTGGCCTCCAAGGAGATCATGGATTGATATGGTATAAAAATATTCGCATTCGCAGGCTATAAATTGAAACGTCGCGATTTCATTAAACAATCTGTTGCAATTACTGGAGGAATTACACTTACTGGATTAGGCAGCTCTATTATTTTGGGTTCTAGCACAACTAAGACATTTAAAATCTCACTTGCCGAATGGTCTTTACATCGTTCTTTACAAAGTAGAGATATAGATCACCTTGATTTTTGTTCCGTTGCAAAAAATAAATTCGGAATTTCAGCAGTTGAATATGTGAATTCTTTTTTCTTCAATAAAGCAAAAAATCTCACTTATCTCAAAGAAATGAAAACAAGAGCAGATAATCTAGGGATAAAAAGTCTTCTAATTATGTGTGATAGGGAAGGAAATCTTGGTGATCCAGACTCGAATAAAAGAACACAAGCGGTTGAAAATCATTATAAATGGGCAGAAGCCGCTCAATATTTGGGATGCCATTCCATTCGTGTGAATGCTCGAAGTTTTGGTACGTATGATGAGCAAATTGAATTAGCTACCGATGGCTTACGCCGCCTTACAGAATTTGGAGATACATTGGGTATCAACACAATTGTTGAAAATCATGGTGGGCTTTCATCCAATGGCAAATGGTTATCAACTGTTATGGAAAAAGTAGACCACCCTCGTGTGGGTACCCTGCCAGACTTTGGAAATTTTCGACTTGAAGGAGACAAATGGTATGACCGATATAAAGGGATGAAAGAACTCATGCCATATGCGAAAGCCGTCAGTGCTAAAAGCCATGAATTTGATAAGCATGGCAATGAAACAGGGACTAATTATTATAAAATGATGGAGATTGTTCTAAACTCAGGTTATCATGGGTATGTGGGAATCGAATATGAAGGTAATCTCCACAGCGAAATGGAAGGCATACAACTTACACTTGAGTTATTGAAAAAAATAAGATCTATGGAAGACGTACGACACCTTGGTATTCCTAGTTCAGGATAGTTTTAATTGATTTATTCAATTTTTCAATAAAAATATCAATCTCTTCAACAGTATTATAAATATAAAGACTAACTCTTGCACAAGATGAAATACCCAATGAATTCATTAAAGGTTTGCAACAATGGTGACCAGATCTTAGAGTGATTCCCTCAAAATCAAGAAATTGTGTAATATCGAGTGAATGAATATTATCAACATTAAAACTAATAATTGGAATCCTTTCGGATGCATTTCCATAAATTGTTATTCCATTTATAGTATTTAATTTTTCTAATGCATATAACATAAGTTTTTTTTGGGTTTCTATATAATCATCACCAATTTGATTTAAATAATCAATTGCATAACCCAACGAGATTGCCTGTGCAGAAGTTGGTGAACCAGCTTCAAATTTATGAGGTATACTAGTCCATGTAGATTTTTCCATCGTTACATCTTCAATCATTCCACCACCCGTTTGATACGGAGCCATATTTTCTAGAATATCTTTTTTTCCATATAAAATTCCTATGCCCGTTGGTCCTAACATTTTATGTCCTGAAAATGCAAAAAAGTCACAATCTAATTCTTCTACGTTAATTTTGATATGTGGGATACTTTGGCATCCATCTAATAATACTAATGTTCCATATTGATGTGCTTTTTCAATTATTTCTTTTACAGGATTAATTGTTCCAAAAACGTTTGACACATGTGTCATAGCCAATATTTTTACGTTATTATTCAAATTATTTTCTAACTCTTCAATATTAATAGTACCATTCTCAGTTGATTCAATATATTTGACTGTTGCTCCAGTTTTCTCACCAATAATTTGCCAGGGAACAATATTGGAGTGATGTTCCATATTTGTGATTAAAATTGTATCATTTTTATTCAGGTTTTGAAAACCCCATGCATCAGCGACAAGATTAATTGATTCTGTGGCACCTTTGGTAAAGATGATTGATGATGGATCACTTGCTCCAATGAAGTTAGCAATTTTTTTTCTTGATTCTTCATACGCATTGGTTGCTTTTTCACCTAATTCATAAACACTTCTATGTACACTACCACCATACTCTTTATAAAATTTGCTTTCAGCTTCAATAACGCTTATAGGTTTTAAACTTGTAGCAGCAGTGTCAAAATAGATTAAGTTTTTACCACGATTCTTTTGTTTAAGAATTGGAAATTCTTTTCGAATACTATGTACATCCATTTAATATAATCCTAATTGAAGTTTTGCAGCATCAGACATCATATCTTGATTCCATTGAGGTTCCCAAACCAATTCAACTTCAACACTTTTTGTTCCGTGTAATGATAGAATTTTTTCTTTTACTTCAGCAGCCATAACAGGACCCATTCCACATCCAGGTGCAGTTAATGTCATTTGAATCGATACACTTACTCCATCTTTTTCTTCTGAAATTGTACAATCATACACTAAGCCAAGATCAACAATATTGACTGGTATTTCTGGATCATAACATGTTTGAAGGATATTCCAAACCTCTTCTTTGTTTGCAAAATTATTACTGACAATTGATTTTTTTTCTTCGCCTATTGTTTCAGCATCGGATCCTTTTACCTGATACATATTTCCCTCTACAACAATAGTAAAATTATTACCTAAAGATTGTGTAATAATACCAGGTATGCCTTTTTTTAGAAGAATCTTTTCACCATCAGGGATGCTAAAAACTTCTACGTCTGAATGTAAAATAAATTCTTTATTCATATGTAAGCTCTTTTTTAATGAATACTAAAGCGCCAATAAAACCATTCTGTCTTTGACTGGAAATACTTGTTCCTATATTCAACCATTCAAAAACCTCTATAGGTTCATTAAAATCATTAATAAAATCAATAATATTCTTTTTTTCTAAATTATTAAACCCAATTTGTAAAATTCGCAATAATCCCTTTACAATTGCACTTTCCGAATCTACTTTTAGAGTAACTGTACCATCATTTTTTACATTAATCCATGTTTGGGATGTACATGCATGTACTTTATTGGTATCATTTTTATCTTCTATATCAATCTTATCAATTTTCTTCCCTAGATCAATTAAATGGATAAGTTTATCTTGGCCTTCTAGAATAGAGAATGCATTTTTAATGTCAGAAAAGTTTTTATTTATGTTATCCATTCATCCATTTACCTAGATAAGCTTGCGCTTCATTTTTAATAGTATCATTTGAAAATTGTTTGATTACTTCATGAGCAAAAGCTTTAATAAGAATTTGAGTTGCTTGCTCTTTTCTTATACCCCTTGTTTGTAAATAAAAGATACTATCTTTATCTAATGCTCCAGTTGTAGATCCATGACCACACTTAACATCATCAGCATAAATTTCTAATTGAGGATTAGAATATGCTGTTGCTTCCTTAGAAAGAAGCAAATTTTTATTTGATTGATTGGAATCGGTTTTGTGAGCTCCAGCAGCAACTATTACTTTTCCATTAAATACACAGGTTGATTTATTCTGAAGAATATTCCTTACATTTTGGAAACTAGTGCAATGTTCTGAATTGTGGTTAATTAATATATTATTATCTACATGTTCATTATTTTTAGTAAGATTTAATGTATTGATTGTAGTTTCACCGCCGGCTTGGTTTAAGTCAACCTGAATAAAATTTTTATTAAATAATGACTCATAATTAAAACTATCAACGTTAATAATACTATTGAGCCCAGATTCATAATAATTATACCCTAATAAATTGCTTTTAGTATTATCATTAAATATGATTGTATGATTAAGTGTTGAGTCATCTGAACAAATAAATTTATTAATTTTTAAATTAAAACTATCAAGTCCATTGTTAACATTTTTTTCAACAATAGAAATATTATTTTTTTTATTTAATTTGAAAATATTGAATACAGGAATAAACATATTCTCTGTTTTTTTGTCATAAACATTAATAATCTTAATTTCAGTATCAAATTTCCCACCTTTTTTAAACTCAATAAAAATGCCTTCATTAAATTTTGCAATTCCCAAGTTAAATAGAGATTCACCTTGAAAATTGTTTGACATTTTTAAGATCTTGTTATCTTTAACTTCGATGGTTTTACCAATTGAGATTTGATTTTTATAAATAAAATTATTTAGAGATTCTTTGACAAATTTCCCATTTACAAAACATAATGCATTCTCAATTGCTAAATATTGTTTGATGTCAATATCCGGCTGATCTTGATTGATGACATTATAGCTTTTTAAATGGTTACTATTTGAGAATTTCCAATTTTCTAATTTTTTAGAAGGATAACCCAGTTTCTTAAATACGTTATAACTATGATTTTTTGTTTGATCCAATTGATTTGTACCTTATAAAACTATTTTAGAAGCCAAGAATATCCTTTCTTTTCTATTTCTTTTGCGAGGCTCATATCACCCGATTTCTTGATTTTACCATCAACCATCACATGGACAACATCTGGGTTAATATATTGAAGCAATCTTTCGTAGTGAGTAATAATGAGTGTTGAATTGTCTTTACTATTAAATTTATTTACCCCATTTGCTACAGTTTTTAATGCATCAATATCTAATCCAGAATCTGTTTCGTCTAATATTGCAAATTTTGGGTTTAAGCATAGCAACTGTAGAATTTCACTTTTTTTCTTTTCTCCCCCTGAAAAACCATCATTAATTGATCGTTTTAAAAACGAATCATCTAGATTAAGTTCATTTAATATCTTTTTTGATTTATTTAAAAATTCTACTGCATCCATCTCTTCTTTACCTTGATGTTCAAAGTGTGCATTGATTGATGCTCTCAAAAAATAAGCCATACTTACACCAGGAATTGCGACAGGATATTGAAAACATACAAATATGCCGCTTAACGCTCTATTTTCTACGCTCATTTCAGTAATATCAATATTATTCATGTGTATAGATCCATTTTTTACTTCATATTTTTCATTCCCAGCTATTGCATTGGCTAATGTACTCTTTCCTGATCCATTTCGTCCCATAATTGCGTGTACTTCACCTTTAGGAATCTCCAAATCAATTCCCTTTAAAATATCTTTTTCATCTATAGAAACTTGTAAATTTTTTATTTTAATCATTTATCCTACACTATTTTCTAATGTTACCTCAATTAATTGTTTTGCTTCTACCGCAAATTCCATTGGGAGTTCTTCAAACACTTCTTTACAGAATCCATTAACAATCATAGAGACAGCGTTATCTAGCTTAATTCCTCTTTGATTACAATAGAATAACTGATCTTCACCAATGCTAGATGTACTAGCTTCATGTTCCATTTTTGCTGTTTGATTTTTGACATCAATATAAGGAAAAGTATGTGCTCCACATTTGTCACCAATTAAAATAGAATCACATTGTGAAAAATTTCGTGCATTTTCAGCATTTTTCAATATTTTTACCCCACCTCTATATGTATTTTGTCCTTCGCCAGCTGAAATCCCCTTTGAAATAATAGTACTTTTAGTATTTTTCCCTATATGAATCATTTTAGTTCCAGTATCAGCTTGTTGCTTGTTTTTTGTTACTGCGACTGAATAGAATTCTCCAATACTGTCGTTTCCTTTCAAAATAACACTAGGATATTTCCAAGTGATTGCAGATCCTGTTTCTACTTGTGTCCAAGAAATTTTAGATCTATCTCCTGCGCATATACCACGTTTGGTGACGAAATTATAAATCCCACCCTTACCATTTTTATCGCCCGCATACCAATTTTGTATAGTAGAATATTTAATAGTAGCATCTTCATGGGCAATTAACTCTACACACGCAGCATGTAATTGATTTTCATCCCTCATTGGTGCTGTACATCCTTCAAGATAGCTTACTTCACTTCCTTCATCGGCAATAATTAATGTTCTTTCAAATTGTCCAGTATTAGAAGCATTCATTCTAAAATATGTTGATAATTCCATGGGACATTTAACATTTTTAGGTATATAAACAAAGGATCCATCACTAAATACTGCCGAGTTTAAGGCAGCAAAATAATTGTCAGTGTAAGGAATTACTGATCCTAGGTATTTTTTCACCAAATCTGGATATTCTATTACTGCTTCAGAAAAAGAACAGAAAAGAACTCCCTGTTTTGCTAATTCATCTTTAAATGTTGTGGTTATAGAAACACTATCAAAGATTGCATCAACAGCAACCCCAACCCCTTCTAATCTTTTTTGTTCATTAAGAGAAATACCAAGTTTATTATAGGTATCCAATATTTCTGGGTCTACTTCATCAAGGTTTTTTCTGCTTTTTATTTTTGGAGCTGCATAATAACTCAATGCCTGATAATCTATTGGTCCATAATGAATATTAGCCCAAGTAGGTTCTTTCATTTTTTTCCAATTTTTATATGCTTTTAATCTCCAATTAAGCAACCACTTTGGTTCATTTTTTATATTGGAAAGTTTTCTAATAACGTTTTCATCTAGTCCAGGTTCAAATTTGATTTGCTCTATATTGGTAGTAAATCCATATTTGTACTCTTGGTCGAGATTTTTATCAATTATTTTCTGGTTTTTATCAATCATTTCTAGTAGGCAAAAATTTATCTAATTACAATGTTATTTACTACGAATTTAGGAATTTATTTCAGACAAACGTTTTTGTGAAATTCTATACTAATTGCTTACTTAATTTTCGTAGTGTAAATTGAAAGTCGTTTCAAAAATAATGAGTAAAAAAGTTAAATTAGAAACTTTAGATGACGTTACGATACGTTTTGCAGGTGATTCCGGTGATGGAATGCAACTCAGTGGGGGAAGATTTACCCAAACTTCAGCAATTGCTGGTAATGATTTAAGTACATTACCAGATTTCCCAGCTGAAATACGTGCTCCTGCTGGATCTCTAGCTGGGGTAAGTTCGTTTCAAATTCATTTTAGCTCCCACGAAATCCATACACCAGGAGAGGAACCTGATGTTTTGGTTGCGATGAATCCTGCTGCATTAAAAGTTCATTTAGAAGAATTAGTTCCTGGAGGGATTCTTATAGTTAATAAGAATGCATTTACAAAAAAGAATTTAAAACTTGCAGGATATGAATCTAATCCAACCGAAGATGGTTCATTAGATGATTATTATTCAGTGCATTATATTGAAATGAGTAAATTAGTTACAAATGCTTGTGAAGGATTAGATTTGCCTCCAAAAATTATTGAAAGAACTAAAAATTTCTGTGCATTAGGAGTTCTTTTTTGGATGTATGATCGTCCTCTTGAACCTACTCTTGATTGGTTAAAGAAAAAATTTAAGTCTAAACCACTAATTATTGACGCTAATACAAGAGCTCTGCATGCAGGATATAATTATGGTGATACTGCAGAAATCTTTACAACACGTTATGTTGTGAAAAAAGCTAGTTTAACTCCTGGAAAATATAGAACTATCAACGGAGCTTTAGCTTCATGTTTAGGAATACTGACTGCATCGCAAAAAAGTAATTTAAATATTACTTTTGCTGGTTATCCTATCACCCCAGCCAGTACCCTACTACATACTTTATCAAATTGGAAAAATTTTGGTATTAAAACCTTCCAAGCAGAAGATGAAATTGCTGGAATAGGAGTTGCTCTTGGAGCTTCTTATGGGGGATCGCTTGGGATTACTGCCTCTTCTGGGCCTGGTATTGCATTGAAGGCAGAAATGATGGGTTTAGCAGTTATGACTGAACTCCCATTAGTAATTATCAGTGTTCAAAGAGGTGGACCTAGTACCGGATTACCAACAAAAACTGAACAGTCAGATTTATTACAAGCTGTATATGGACGTAATGGAGAATCTCCAATCCCCGTTATAGCGCCTACTACACCTGGGGATTGTTATTTTGCTACATATGAAGCATGCAGAATTGCTGTTAAATATATGGTTCCTGTTATTGTATTATCTGATGGATATCTTGTTAATGGTTCAGAACCATGGCTTATTCCAAATCCAGATGATTTAAATGATTTTATTGCAAATTTTGAAAAAGAAAATACTTCTGGTGAAAAGTTCCTTCCTTACAAGCGTGATACCAAGACGTTAGCGAGAAATTGGGCTATTCCTGGAACAAAAGGCTTAGAACATCGCATTGGAGGGCTTGAAAAACAAAATATTACTGGAAATGTTAACTATGAACCTGGTAATCACCATGAAATGGTACAAATACGTGCTCAGAAAGTTCAAAATATTGTCAATGAAATTGGTCCTACTGCTATTTATGGTAAAAAAACAGGAGATTTACTTATTCTTAGCTGGGGTAGTGCCCATGGTTCTTGTAGATTGGCAGTAGAGACCTTATTAGAGGAAAAATTGAAAGTTGCCCACGCATCTGTACAGTGGGTAAATCCATTACCACCAGATCTAAAAAATATTTTAAGTAAATATAAAAAAGTTTTGATTCCAGAAGTAAATACTGGGCAATTTAGAAAAATAATTCGTTCAGAATTTTTGGTTGATGCAGTTGGATTAAATGAAGTAAGAGGAAAGCCATTGAGCCCTGCGAGTATTATAGATAAAGCAAAGGAATTAATTAATGAGTGAAAATCAAATACTAACAAAAGATGATTTTTCATCAGATCAGGCTGTTAGATGGTGTCCTGGGTGTGGAGACTATGCTATACTTTCTCAAACTCAGAAAGTTTTTCCTGAGATTACTACAAAAAAAGAAGATGTAGTTTTTATTTCAGGAATTGGTTGTTCAAGTCGTTTCCCATATTATATGGATACATTTGGATTTCATACAATTCATGGAAGAGCACCAACCATTGCTACTGGATTGAAGATTGCAAACCCAGAACTATCAGTTTGGATTATTACAGGAGATGGAGATGGGCTTTCTATTGGAGGAAATCATCTCATTCATTTGATGAGAAGAAATATTGATTTAAATGTTATGTTATTTAATAATAGAATTTATGGTCTAACAAAAGGACAATATTCCCCTACATCTGAAAGAGGAAAAATTACACATTCAACTCCAATGGGTTCTTTAGACCACCCTTTTAATCCAACAAAATTAATTTTGGGAGCTGAAGCAGGATTTGTTGCAAAAACCATTGATAGAGAATTAAAACATCTTCAAGAAATGATTAAAAGAGCAAATGATTATAACGGAACATCATTTATTGAAATTTATCAGAATTGTAATATTTTTAATGATGGTGCATTTTCTAATCTCACAGATAAAAAGACTAAATCAGATAAATTATTAAGAATAGAGCATGGTAAGCCTATGATTTTTGGTGCAAATGATAATAAAGGTATTTATATAAATGGTACGACTCCAAAAGTTGTGGAAATTGGTAAAGACTATTCTATAGATGATATTTTAGTTCATAATGAAAAAGATGAATTTATTGCAGATATGCTTTCTAATTTCACTTCAAATGATATTTTCCCGGAACCAATAGGTGTATTATATTGTAAAGAAAGAGCAACATATGATGGTTTGATGGAGCAACAAATGCAAGACGCACAGAAAAAAGATAAAATTCCAAAGACTCTTCATGATTTACTTAATGCTGGTGATACTTGGGAAGTAAAATGACAAAATTTAGAACAGAAAAAGATAGCTTAGGAACAATTAAAGTTCCTGCAAAGGCTTATTATGGAGCTCAGACTCAAAGAGCAGTTGAAAACTTTGAAATTGGTTGGGCAATGGATCTAAACCTAATTTTCCCATATATCATTATTAAAAAAGCGGCTGCAATCTCTAATCATGCTCAAAAAAGATTATCCAAAAAATTAAGTAATGCGATTGTAAAAGCATGTGATGATATTCTAGAAAATCCAGAAGATTTTATTGATCAATTTCCTGTATCTGTATTCCAAAGTGGTAGCGGAACACAAACGAATATGAATGTTAATGAGGTTGTTGCAAATAAAGCAAATGAACTACTAGGTGGAAAATTAGGAGAATATAAATTTATTTATCCCAATGACCATGTAAATATGTCTCAATCTACGAATGATACTTTTCCTTCAGCTATTCTTATTGGATGTGTTTTGAATGTTGAGGATAATTTATTACCAAATTTAGAGATACTAACAACAGAATTAAGTAAAAAAGAAAAAGAATTTAAATCAATTATTAAAGTTGGTAGAACGCATCTTCAAGATGCAACCCCAATTACATTAGGACAAGAATTTTCTGGATATATATCAATGATTAACAACGATATCAAGAGAATTCAAAACACATTGAAAGAATGTTCTCAACTCCCAATAGGAGGGACTGCTGTTGGAACAGGGATTAATACAATTGCAGGTTATGATAAATTAATGGTGAATACCATAAGCAACGAAACTGGGTTAAGTTTTAAAGTGTGTAGTAATAAATTTGAACTTTTATCTTCTCAAAATGTTCTTTCTGATTTATCTGCTCAAATAAAAATCTGTTCTGGATCACTTAATAAAATTGCGAATGATATTAAATGGCTATCTAGCGGTCCAATGGCCGGTATTGGAGAATTAAAACTTCCTTCTAATGAACCTGGTAGTTCCATTATGCCTGGTAAAGTTAATCCAACGCAATGTGAAGCAGTCAATATGGTACATGCCCAAATCCTTGGGAATGATATGACTATCGGATTTTCGGGATCAAATGGGAATTTTGAATTAAACACCTATAGACCAGTAGTGGCATCTGCTATCCATGAATCTATTTCTTTACTGAGTGAAGTTTCACAATCTTTTGCATTGCATGCGATAAAAGGATTATCTGCTAATAAGAAAAAGATTAAAGAAAATCTGAATAAATCTTTGATGTTAGTAACAGCTCTTGTTCCAGAGATAGGTTATGAGAAATCTGCAGAAATTGCAAAAAAAGCATTGAAGGAAAATATATCATTAAAAGAAAGCGCAAAGAAATTGAATTATTTATCTGAAAAAGAGTTTGATAAAATTATTAAACCAGAATTAATGATTTTTCCTAAGAAAATATGATTAAATCTTTTTTTAAGTCTTTGAAAATTATCTTATATCTATCCTTACTATTATTAGTCTATTTGATATATCTTTCTAGAGATCTACCATCCCTTGAGCGTTTGGAAACATTTGATCCTGCCATGCTATCAACCATTTATGATCGTAATGGTGAAACTATTGGAGAATTTTATATCCAAAAAAGAGTCTTTATTAATTTAGAAGATATGCCAGAATATTTGAAGTATGCGGCAATTTCTTCTGAAGATAAACGTTTTTTTCAACATTGGGGCGTAGATCTACAAAGTGTATTTCGTGCCATCATTGTTAATGTTATTTCAATGGAATTCAGACAAGGATTTAGCACATTATCTCAGCAATTGGCACGTAATCTCTATAAAGAGATTGGGTTTAGGGATAGTGTTACGAGAAAAATAAAAGAAATTATTACTGCTATACAGATTGAGAGAACGTATACCAAACAAGAAGTCTTAGAAATGTATTTGAACACAGTGCATTTTGGGCATGGTACTTATGGAATTGAATCCGCAGCAAAACGATATTTCAATAAAAAAGCATCAGAATTAACAATTGGCGAATCAGCAATGCTTATTGGTTTATTACCGTCTCCAGCAAATTATTCACCATTAAGAAACTTAAATAAATCCATTGAAAGACGTTCCATCGTTTTAAAATTAATGTATAACCAAGACTACATTTCTCACGAAGAATATATGGAACACAACAGTATTATTCCTGACAATATTTTCTATGAAATCCCAAAAAGTAAAGCACCTTATTTTACAGAATATGTACGAAGAACATTGGAAAAAATAGATGAAGAATTAGGGATTAATATTTACCAAGATGGTCTTAAAATTTATACCACTCTTGACTATGGTTTGCAACAAATTGCTGAGGATGTTGTAATGAAGACGCTTCGCAATAACCAAGATGAATTTAATAATCAGCTTTTTGCTGATAGTGAACGTTTCTCAAAATTAGGTTATTTATCAATTTTCCCAGAAGATTCTGTAAAAATGATGCTTAATGGTCAAATGCAATTATATGAAGAGTTAAGAAAAAATTTATTAGTTCAATGTGCATTTATTGCATTGGACACTAGAAATGGTGAAATCCTAGCAATGATTGGAGGAAGATCTGATTATGTTGATCAATATAATAGAGCAACACAAGCAAGAAGGCAACCAGGTTCTGTCTTTAAGCCTTTTATTTATACAGCTGTAATTGATAACAATTACCCTGTTACCACTCAATTGCTGAATCAACCAGTTTCCCTATATAGAAACAATGCAAAAGGTGAAAAAGAAAAATGGACACCAAGAAATTACGATAATAGTACCGGAGGATTAACCACATTAAGAGAAGGATTAAGAAGATCATTAAATTTAATTTCTGTACGCATGGTTCAAGAACTTGTGCCTGCACAGGAGGTCAAAAATGTTGCACAAAGAATGCAAATTAAATCTCCGATTCGTGCTGTTGATGCTCTTGCACTGGGAACTTCAGAAGTTACTCCAATGGAAATTGTTGCTTCCTATTCAATTTTTTCTAATAAAGGAATTTATTCTTCCCCAATTGCAATTACAAAAATTGAAGATAGATATGGACAAATCATCAAAGAATTTAGTACAACACAAAAAGAAGTACTTAGTCCCGAAACAGCATATGTAGTAACAAATTTGTTACAAACTGTTATTGATAAAGGAACAGGGGGAAGTGCAAGATGGAAATATAGATTTAGGCATACAGCGGCAGGTAAAACTGGAACAACTCAAAATTGGAGTGATGCATGGTTTGTAGGTTTTACTCCTAATATATCTGCTGGAGTTTGGTTTGGAGTAGATCAGTCTCAAATTAGTTTAGGAGAAGGACAATCTGGGACTACAGCAGCATTACCAGCTTGGGCATTATTTATGAAGGAAGCACATGAAAAATTGGGTATTCCGGATGAAGATTTTGTAATGCCAGAAGGGGTAGTCGAAATTGAAATAGATGCGGATACAAAGTTGCTTCCAAATTCAAGTACAAAGAAAAGAGAAAAAGAAATTTTCTTTAAAAATAATAGACCTACTAACTAATTCTGTTTATCAGAAAGAAATAAAAGTATTCCACCCACAATAAATAAAATGATATTTGGCATCCATGAACCAAATGTTGGATCCAAAAGATTTCTATCTGCTAATTGTTCTCCCCATATTAATAAAATATAATACACAAAAAAGAATACAATACTTAACCCTGATGCAATCGTAATTCCCCCTCTTTTAACCAAGATTCCAAGAGGAGCACCAGTCATTGCAAATAAAAGACAGGCAAATGCAAGTGTAAATTTTTTGTGAATTTCTACAAGATATTTGTTGTTCATTTTTTCATAATTAGAAATCAACATAAATTCGTTTTCTAATTGTCTAGAGATATTATTAAATGATCGTAATTTTTCTTTTTTTTCATATTCAGGAATAGAAATACCATCTTGATAAATTTTGTCAGCTGTTATTCGTTCATTATTTTCTTTGAGAACTTCAATAGCCATCAATATGCTATCTAAATTCATATCTTTATTCCATTGAATTTTATTATTATCAAGTAATGTTTTAATTCTTTTATCAATCTGAGCCGTGTATTGTTTATTTTTTTTAATTTTTTCAATCATTTGTGGTACTTTCATTTCTCGATCTGTACGAATAGACTCACTACTTCTATTTAACAGTAAATCATCTATAGAAACAGTAATTTGATGTGTAGAAAATTTGATTTTTCTATAATGGTTATAATTTTCTAGATCAATTTCATGTATTTCACCATTTTCTAAATCTAGAATCACAATCTCTCCATTCGAAGTCAATCTTCCTTTTTCAGCATAAATGGTTGTTTGTTCAGATCCAGAACTTTTACTAAATATTTTTATATCTTTGAATTCATTGCCATCCATTTCTCTTACAATCATGCTATATTGTGGAATGATGTTAATAAAATAACCTGGTTCAATAATTAATTCGGGTTTTTTTTGATAAATATCTTTTGCAAGCAAACGAGCATGGTAATTCATATCAGGAAGAACAAAATTATTAAACAGACAAAGCAGTAAGCCAATCAATCCACCAAACAAGACAGCAGGTTTAATAATACTAAATACGCTTACTCCTGCAGCTTTTAACGCTGTTACTTCATTATCTTGAGACATTCTACCATAGGTCATTACTGTTGAGATTAACAACGACATGGGAACTGATAATGCAATAATCCATGCTAAGTTTAGATATAAATACTCAAGAATAATCCATACATCTAATCCTTTACCTAAAAATCGATCAACAGCTCTAATCAGAAATTGCAAAAATAATACCATTGTTATTACTCCTAAAGACAATAAAAATGGAATTAACGATTCTTTAATTAGATATTTATTTAGTGTACTCATTCTGAATATCTAAAAATTTAACTCTACTTGTTTAAAAAGATAAACTATAATAAATTTCCACGCTTAAATTTAAGCCAATGGTGGATGTAGCTCAGTTGGTTAGAGCCCCGGCTTGTGGAGCCGGCTGTCGTGGGTTCGAGTCCCATCATCCACCCGTTCGGGGTGTAGCGTAGTCCGGTTAGCGCACCTGCTTTGGGAGCAGGGGGTCGGAGGTTCGAATCCTCTCACCCCGACAAATTTATAATTAGACTATTACACAGGGAAATAAGAAACTATTTTGGTAGCCCTTTTTTTTTGTAAATTTTAGCTATGAGGGGATTCAAATCAATATTAATAACTTTATTTTTATTTATCTCCTTTTCTCTTGCGCAAAGCAAATCTTATCAGATTCTTGAAACCAATATCACGTCTAATATTCTTAAATCTGGAATTGTAGATATTGAAGAAACCAGAACATTCAAGTTTAACGGACCTTTTTCTTATGTTTTTAGAGATATAAAAAAGAGTGGATATGACTATATATATGATATTCAGGTATTTGAAGGAGAGAAATCTTATTTGAATACCAATAAGGAAGAATCGGGTAATTTTAGAATCGAATCAAGAAATAATTTTTACCGAATTTATTGGTATCATCAGTCAATAGACGAAGAAAAAACTTTTACTATTAAGTATAAAATAAACAATCCATTTACTATCGGAAAAACAGATGCACAATTTTATTGGATTTATTTAGATGATGGATTTGAAAAAAAACCAGGAAAATTAGAAATTATACAAAAATTTGATTCGAGTATTGATAGAAGTGAAATCAATTATATTGTCGAAAAACCAAGAAGAAAAAACAAATATGAGTCATTAGCTCAAAATGGTATTTTTGGATTATCTTCTGATTCTTTTTCGAGTAATGATGAGGTGAAATTACGTACCATATTTCCTGCCTCTTATTTGTTAAATCCTGTAGTAAATAATGAAGATTTTTCACTTGCAGCATTAAAGGCTCAAAAGAACAATAAAAAAATAGCTTCATATGGGATAATGGTGATGGCCATACTTTCTTTATTGTTTGGTATAAGTTTTATAATGCAATATTTAAAAGAATATCCAAAATCGAAAAAACAAAACCAACCTTTTACTGCATTTCCGTCTCATCATCATCCAGTATTAATTGGATGGTTGCTTTACAGGTATGGAACGGTGAGTCCTACTGGTATTTTAGCAACATTGTTTGAATTAGCTAGCTATAAAAAGATAAAGATTGAAGTTATAAAAAAGGGTTGGGGAATCTTTAAGTCAAATAAGCTGAAGATTGGTGTTCTTAATCCGCGCACTTCAGATTTATCAAATAGTTTTTCAAAACTATTGCTAGATAGAATTTTAACTATTGGCACTAATACTTACTTTTCAAAACTATGGGAAAAGTATACTTTCTCTTCATCGAAATGGATGAAAAATCGTAACAAGGAAATTGAAAAATTAAAATGGTTAGATAATGCTGGAACAAACGAAAAATCAAATGCAATGCTATTGCAAGCTGTATTGATTATATCGATTATTGTAGCTGGTATTTATTATGGATCTTTTTGGGCATTTTTAAGTGTAATACCAGCCACATTATTTATAGTTATTTGGGCAGGTTCTCGATTAACTAAAGAAGGAAGAGAATTGCACTTAGAATGGCATGCTTTTGGAGATGCTCTTCAGAAAAATAGACTTAACATCAAAGAGTTCGATCCTGATTTACTATTACAATATTGTATCGTGATGGGTGTTCAAGCTAAGCAACTGAAATCAATTTTAAATCAAGTTGGTCAGGGTGATGGCGCATATCTATGGTATGTGGGAGATTCTGGCATCTCTTCAGTCAGCGCTATTACTGATATTGCAGCTACTGGAACCTCTATATCTGCCGTATATAGCGGTGGCGGTGCTGGTGGCGGTGCTGGTGGCGGTGGCGGTGGTGGCGCCGGTTAAGGAGAAATTTGAAAATACTTAGAACACCAGATAAGCGTTTTGTTCATTTAAAAGAATATCCGTTTGACCCTCATTACACCATCGTCAAAACGCATGATGATTCTGATTTAAGAATTCATCATATTGACGAAGGACCTAGAAATGGACCAATTCTATTGTGTATTCATGGACAGCCTGTGTGGAGCTATCTTTATTCACGCATGATACCTTTTCTTACCGAAGCGGGTGTCCGTGTTATTGCACCTGATCTTCCTGGGTATGGTAAATCGGATAAACCAGCTGCTAGAGAAGATTACAGTTATCAACGACAAGTGGACTGGATGAACCAGTGGATCCAAAAAAATGATTTTTACAATGTAACTCTCTTTGGACAAGATTGGGGTGGGCTAATTGGATTACGAATGGTTGCAGATAATGATGCAAGATTTGATAAAGTGTCTATGGGAAATACAGGCTTGCCTTATAATCCAAATGTCCCTGAAGATATTGTAAAAAAAGTTAAAGATTTCAGAGATGATCCAACGCCTCTTACTATGACCAATTTTTTAAAAGGATTTACAAAAATGGGTACAGGTAATTCACAAGAAGAATATGTCTCTGCTTTTTCTCATTGGCAAAAATATTGTTGGCAAACCAAAGATTTACCCATTGGCATCTTTAATTCCATGTCAATGGAAAGAAGAGATAAAGTAGGATTTGCCTTAGAACAATTTATGGACAAACTAGGGTTGAGAAATATATCTCCCTTTCGAAGTACACTTAGTAGAGCGTATGAAGCTCCTTTTCCTGATCCAAGTTTCAAGATGGGTCCTAGAGCTATGCCAACACAAGTACCAATATTTCCTGATCAATCATTGGAAGCACAAAAAAAAGCTTGGGATTATTTTTCCCAATTTGAGAAACCTTTTTTATGCGTTTTTGCTGGTAATGATCGTGTTACAAATGGAGGGGAAAAACCTTTTTTAAAAAAAATTCCAGGTACAAAAAATCAACCCCATGTTTTAAATATCGGTGGTGGACATTTTTTTCAATGGACACGTACCAAGGAATTGTCGGAAGTACTCATTAAGTTTGTTAAAAGAACATAAAACTAGCAGTTCTTTATTTGCAATAGGACCATTATTCACATAAATTCTTCCATGAATAAAATTGCTATCAGACTATTACTCTTCATTATTTCATCTAGTTTACTTTTCCCGCAAGACAATCAATATCCTGTAGATTTAGAGGTTGTTTCACAAATCCGTGAAGAGGGACTCAATCATTCTGATCTCCCCAATACGTTATCTTATATGACAGATGTATTAGGTGCTCGTTTAACCAATTCTGATGATATGTATCGTGCTCAAGAGTGGGCGATTGAAAAAATGCAAGAAATAGGACTGGAAAACATCGAAATAGAACCATTTATGGATTATGGTGTTAGTTGGGATAACACATATTTTAGCTTACACTTATTAGAGCCAGACTATCAACCAATGCTTGGATACCCAATTGCACATACTCCTGGAACTATGGGAAAAAGACAATTAGATACCGTCATCGCAAAGATTAGAACCAAATCAGATTTAAAAAAATATAAAGGAAAATTAAGAGGTAAAGCAGTATTGTCTACTCGACCACCTACCATCAATTTAGCAGTATTTCGAGATGGAGTAAAACCGTGGAGCGATGAAGAATTAAAAGCGAAAGAACAACCTCGTGAAAAACGTCCACAAGAAGAAGAATCAGGTCCGAAAGAAAAATTAATTGGTCCTGCAAATCGAAATGCTTTTTTCAAAAAAGAAGGAGTTGCAGTCATTCTAGAATCTCGTAGTGGTTGGTTAGCCGCAGTGAGAGGATTTGCTCGTCCAGGAGCAAAAAAAGACAAATATGATAGAAAAGAAACAGTAGCTCATGTGCCAGTTGTAGCAGTGACTCCAGAACATTATAATCGTATGTATCGTATTCTTGAACGTGATATTCCAGTAAAAATTGAAATAGATATTAAAACAACTATTGGAAGCAAAAGAAGAGAAGCAAGAAATGTGATAGCTGAAATTCCTGGATCAGATTTAAAAGATGAAGTGGTAATGCTTGGTGCACATTTTGATACTTGGCATGCAAGTCCAAATGCTAGCGACAATACATCTGGTGTTGCTGTCATGTTGGAAGCAGTACGTATTTTAAAAACAATAGGGGTACAACCAAGAAGAACCATTCGTATTGCCTTATGGAGCGGTGAAGAACAAGGTTTGCATGGATCTCGCAAATATGTAGAAAAACATTTTGGGGATGCTGACAATCCTAAGCCTGATTATGAGAAATTTTCAGTTTATTTTAATCAAGATTATGGTCCAGGACTATATCGTGGATTTTATCTTCAAGGCAATGAGAATGCACGCGATGTCTTTACTGCTTGGACAAAGCCTTTTAATGATTTAGGAATGACTACAATCTCTCCACAATCTGTTGGAAGTACAGATCATATACCATTCCATAGACGTGGTTTGCCAGCATTCCAATTTTTACAAGATAGAGTTGGAGGAACAGGTGGGCATACTAATTTAGATTTCTATGATACATTGCCAGTTGAAGATTTGAAGAAAAATGCCGTGATTGTTGCTGCATTTGTATATCACGCAGCCATGATGGATGAAAGAATTCCACGTAAATGAGTTTTTCTATGCCAATGGTAGGATTGGGTACTTGGCTTATTTCAAATGATGAAGTATCCAGAGTAGTAACCGATGCGCTCAATTTAGGTTATAAACATATTGACACGGCTCAAATTTATCAAAATGAATCAGGTATTGGAGAAGCAATTTCAAAAGTATCTATTGACAGAGATAAATTTTTTATTACAACCAAAATGTGGCCAGGAATGGTTGGTGATGAAACATTTCAAGATTTTAAAGGGGCACTGAATGCCTGTGATCAAAGTCTGCAGATGTTACAATCAGATTATATTGATTTGTATTTGATTCATAATCCTTTTGGAAAAGATTGTCGATTAGAACAATGGGAAGCATTGGTTGAATTACAAAAACAAGGCAAAGTAAAAGATATTGGTGTTTCTAACTACAATGTCAAACATATTGAAGAAATTGAACATGCTAATCTTCCAATGCCTGTCGCAAATCAAATTGAGATTCATCCCTATCACATGATTCCAGATGCATTACAATCATATATGATAAAACATAATATTTTACCAATTGCGTATTCTACTTTAGCACCGCTTCCTAATTGGCGTAAGGATTCACGATGGAATTCCAAACCTGAAGCAATGAAAAATGATCCATCTATTCCTTTTTTAGAGGTCGCAAAGAAATACAATATTTCAGTTGCACAATTATTACTAAAATGGAGTCTTCAGAACGGATGGCCAATTTTGCCTAAGACCACTTCTAAAGAACGCTTAAAAGAAAACCTAGATTTAGATTTTACTATTTCAAGTGAAGATATGAATCATCTATCAAACTCCAATAAAGCTCAATCTTTAGCATGGCAAGAAAAATTTGATCCACTTGATGTCGACTAATTAAAATAGAATGAAGGAAAAAAATAAATGAGCTATGAATATCGCCCTTTAGTTGGAGAAAATTATCGTTATAATACAAATAGTGAGAAACCTTTCAAGCTTAGCAGATCTAAAATTGAATTATTTTATAAATGCTCTAGATGTTTTTTTAAGGAAGTAAAACTAGGTCTTCGACAACCTCCTATGCCTTCTTGGGCAATTAATAGCGCTGTAGATGCATTATTAAAAAAAGAAATGAATTTTTGTAGAAAAGAAGATAGACCACACGGAATTTTCAAAGAAAATAATCTAAATATTAAACCATTTCATCATCAAGATATTGAAAAATGGCAAAATCCTTTTACTGGAATCCAATTTTTAGATGAAGAACATAACTTTCTATTGTATGGGGGAGTTGATGATATTATGGAAGATGAAAATGGACAATTGGTAGTTATTGATTTTAAAGCAACTGCAAAAGCTGCTGAAATTCTATCTCAATCTGATGTTTATGATAATGGTGCTCCATATAAAAGACAGCTTGAAATTTATAGTTGGCTACTTCAAAAAAATAATTTTAATGTTTCTTCAATAGGCTATCTCTTGTACTATAATGGAGATGCAAGCAAGGCTCACCTAGGTAAAGAAATGCATTTTAGAAGAACATTAGTTTCTTTTGAGCTAAATATGGAGTGGATTTCTCCTCTCATAAATGATATGCATGTATGTCTTCAAGAAGATCAAATGCCATCCCAATCTGAAGGATGTGAAAAATGTTTGTATCTAGAAACTGTTTCTAAACTTTAAGTTCAGTCTTTTCTATTTCATTCCGTTCGGTTTATTAAATGTATAGATAATTTCTATCTTATCTGATTGAGATATTCCTCCAGGATTTAATCCAGGTTCTCCTTCTGGGATTTCTGCATTTAATTCTTCATAATAACTTATCCAGTGTACAAACGGGGTATCTGTGTTAGGTTCATTAAAAGTCATTGGATTAATGGCAAATAAATTTTGGGTGGAATCTGCCATTTCAAATCCTTTATAGATTACTTCTGAACAGTAATATGTATCATCAGTTAGATCAAAAATATAATCATACGGTTTTCCAAAGATATGATTTTCAATATATGCAATTGCATCTGAAATCATATATTGATAATCATTTTTTAGTCTTCCAACAATCACCCGATTATCGCGATCAAGAAATTCATCTAGTGGTGTCTTGACAACCCCATCTCCAATTGCTTCTATAATGAATATTTGACTAAAATCTTTCCCTTTGACTTCCGTGATAATACCACAATGGGATAGTTGAGCGCCATTGTATCCTGATGTTACTGCTTCGATTGCATCACAGGGTGGACCACAATCTAAATCTTGAAAAATAATATCTCCCACTTGAAAAGAAACTTGAGGATACATCTGATTACAAATAATTAATACCGCAACAACAAAGAGTGCTAATTTATTGTTTAATGAAGACATTAGGTAATGTCACAGATTTTAATCTCTTTACCTGTATATACATATCTTTCAAGATCAGGCCATGCTTTTGCGACATCATGCCAGTTATCAGATTTTCCAAAATCAGTTTCACGTCGTTTCATACCTACTTGGTATTCTTCTTCAGAATTAAACCATAATTCTGCCATCCCGCAACATCCTCCTTCAATATCTTCTTCGAAGAAAGTAAGTACATATTTAACTGGTTCTAATACTTCTACCATATGGGGGGCATGAATATTTTCCCAGTGATCAAAGAAATTAGAACGTTTAATATTGGTTCTGTTTTGAATAAAAAGTACTTTTTTTATCATTGAATGCTCCTTACAGGTTAAAACTACCATCTTTTTTTTATTTTAACATTATTATTTACTTATTACATTGCACTCTACTGTATACTTATTACATTACACTCTACTGTAAATTTTTTATAGAAATAGGAGAATTATATGTTTAGAAAAAGTTTAATTGTTTTGTTTTCATTATCATTGGTCTACCCTCAAATAAATGTAGACAAGTTCAAGCAACTGAATGAGGATATTACAACCCCCAATACATACCGAACTGCTTCAGGATATCCAGGACATGATTATTGGCAACCAGAAGCTGATTATGTGATGAAGCTGAAGTTAGATGATAAAACACAACGTCTATATGGTGAAGAAACAATTACTTTTCACAACAATTCTCCGGATCAATTAAACTATCTATGGATACAGCTTGATCAAAATGTTCGTGCACTCGATTCTGATAGTTACAAGATTCAATCTTCTGGGGACTTTGGTGCACAGCGTGGTCGTGAAAAAGTGATGCTTGGAGAACAAATTCCTCTAAGTACGCTTAAGAATTATTATCGCGATTTTGATGGTGGTTTCAAAATTGATCATGTTAAAGATGCAGTAAATCGTGATTTACCATATATCATTAATAAAACTATGATGCGTATTGATGTGCCAGAACCAATTCGTGCTGGAGAATCATATAAATTTAAAATTAAATGGTGGTATAATATCAATGATCATATTAAAGATGGAGGAAGATCTGGATATGAATATTTTGAAGAAGATGACAATTATATCTATACTATTGCTCAATTCTTTCCTCGTATGTGTATGTATAATGATATATATGGATGGCAAAATAAACAATTTCTAGGACGCGGTGAGTTTACCCTCATTTTTGGTGACTATGATGTAAAAATTACTGTTCCTGCTGATCATATTCTTGGTGCTACAGGAGAGCTACAAAATTCTCAACAAGTATTAACTAGAGAACAAATTGCACGTTTAGAAGAAGCAAAAACTGCTGATCAACCAGTAAAAATTGTTACTAATTCTGAAGCACTCGAAAATGAGAAGACCCATTCATTGCAAACAAAAACTTGGCACTTTAAGGCCAAAAATGTGCGTGATTATGGGTTTGCAACTTCAAGAAAGTATTTATGGGATGCTATTGGAGTTGATTTAAATGGACGTACTGTGATGGCGATGTCTTATTTCCCAAATGAAGCTGAGCCTTTGTGGGGAATGTATTCCACTAAAGCAGTAGCACATACTATTGATGTTTATTCAAAATTCACTTTTGATTATCCATACCCTGTAGCTATTTCAGCTCATATCAATCATATGGGCATGGAATACCCAATGATATGTTTTAATGGATACCGACCTGAAGAAGATGGTACCTATTCTGAACGTACAAAGAAAGGATTAATATCTGTTGTCATTCATGAAGTTGGTCATAATTATTTTCCTATGATTGTAAATTCTGACGAAAGACAATGGACATGGATGGACGAAGGATTAAATTCATTTGTTCAGTATTTAGCTGAACAAGAATGGGATAGAGATTATCATTCTAGAAGAGGAGGAGCATCAAGTATTGTGAATTATATGAAAGGTGATAAATCCAATATTATGCCTATTATGACTAATTCAGAATCAATTTATCAATTTGGAGCTAATGCTTATGGAAAACCTGCTACAGCATTGAATATTCTTAGAGAGACAATTATGGGTCGTGAATTATTTGATTTCGCATTCAAAGAATACTCTCAAACATGGATGTTTAAACATCCAACGCCAACTGATTTCTTCCGTATTATGGAAAATGCATCTGCTGTAGACTTAGATTGGTTTTGGAGAGGATGGTTTTTTGGGAATGATCATGTTGATATCTCATTAGATAGTGTAGACTGGTATCAGTTGAGTTCAATGAATCCTGAAATAGAAAAAGAACTCCAAAAAGAAGAAAAAGGAAACAGTCCAGAGTATATTGGTAGGATTCGTAATGAGACTGATGTCAAAGAAACTGTAACCGAGAGAGATCCAGCGGCGCGTGATTTTTATGATAATTATGATAAAGATCAAGTTACAGACAGAGATAGAAGAGAATATGAAGATTTCTTAGCTGATCTATCTGATGAAGAACGCGAACTGGTATCAAACAATGATAATTTTTATTCTGTGACATTTTCGGATAAAGGTGGATTGATAATGCCAATTATTTTGGAGCTTGAATATGAAGATGGAGAAAAAGAAGTAATACGAATTCCTGTAGAGATCTGGAGATTCAATCGTGGTACTGTTACAAAAATATTCAAAACAGAAAAACCTGTTAAAAATATGACTCTTGATCCATTTTTAGAAACAGCTGATACAGATCGTGGAAATAATTATTGGCCAGAAAAAGTTGAACCAACACGTTTTGAAATTTTTAAACAAGGTGGTTGGGATTCAGGAAAAAATCTAATGCAACGTGTTCTCGATGACGAAACAAAAGAACTCGATAACGAAACAAAAGAACTCGATAACGAAACAAAAGAATAATTTTTTAATGTTTTATATTAAGAGATTTCTTATCGTAATCTTTTCGATATGCATCATTTTTGGACATCAATTCTTTATTTCTAATACTGAATTGCATTATAAGGAAGATATTCAAAAACTGGAAATTACCATTGAAGTTTTTACTCACGATATAGATCTAATTCTTGAAAATGCAAATTTGAAGATTATCAATTTAGGAACAGAGAAAGAAGAAAATGGCATTGATATCTTTTTAGTTGATTATTTGTCTGATAATTTTATTATCCAAGAATATTCTTGGACTTATCTTGGGAAAGAAGTGGGAAATAATTACACTTATTTTTATCTTGAAATTACTGACTTTAGTCTTAGTGAAAAAATTTCGATTCTAAATACTATATTTATGAATGTGCATGCAAAACAGCGTAATATGGTGAATTTTTATAGCGGAGAAATTATTCAATCAGCTAGTATGACTAATACAGACCCGGTATTTTCGTTTAATTTTTAGAGTCTAATTTATATCCAGTAATCCAGATAGTAATAGCACCACCCATCATTGCAAGACATAATAATTGTCCCATACTCAAATTAAATAAGATAAAACCTAAGTGGACATCAGGTTCTCGGAAATACTCGATGAAAAAACGGAAAAATGCATATCCAAATACATATAATCCACTATTGAATCCTTGAAATCTATTTTTTAAATGTTTTATTAAAAAGAAAAGTATAATGCCTTCAAAAAATGCTTCATATAATTGTGAAGGATGCCTTAATTCATAATTGCCAGAATTTGGGAAATACATTCCAATTGATGCTTCTGTTACTCGACCGTATAATTCTCCATTGATAAAATTTCCAATTCTTCCAAAGAAATATCCTAAAGGAATGGCTGGTGTCATAAAATCTGCAATGGTATATAAATGTAATCTTTTTTTTCTTCCATACATCCACATTGCAATAAGAACACCAATTAAGCCACCGTGATAAGACATACCTGTAATACCAGTAAATTTCCATACTCCATTTTGGATAGAAAAAGGAAGAAGAATCTCTAATGGATTTTCTAAGTAATATTCAAAGTTATAAAATAAAACATATCCAAAACGTGCTCCAAGAATTAATGCGATAAAACACCATGATAACAAGTCTTCAAATTCTGATAAAGTTAATTTTGTGAATTTGTTATTATTGATTTCTTTTCTACAAAGAAGATACACAACACCAAATGCGACAAGATACATTGTCGAGTACCAATAAATAGAGAATGAACCAATCGAAAGTAGGACTGGATCCATTTTTGAAGGTAAAGTTTGCCACCATAGTATAAAATCCATGCTGTAAAATACAAAAATTACTTTGTAACCTAAAAAAAATTATATAATGTAGACCAATATTATGATTCTATCAGGAAAAGAAATTATCAATAGACAAGGGAAAGATATAATAATTGATCCTTTTGACGAGAATCAAGTTAATCCCAACAGCTATAATTTACGATTACATAATGAATTGTTAAACTATGACTCCCCTATTTTAGATATGAAAAAAGAAAATTTAGGAACCAAAATTATTATCCCAAAAGAAGGATTGCTTCTAGAAAGTAACAAATTATTCTTAGGAAGAACCATTGAATATACAGAAACCGATAATTTTATTCCTATGTTAGAAGGAAGATCATCTGTTGGTAGATTAGGATTGTTTGTTCATATTACAGCTGGATTTGGAGATGTAGGATTTAAAGGATACTGGACACTTGAAATTTTTTGTGTTCAACCAGTTAAGATCTATCCTGGTATAGAAATTTGTCAAATTTTTTATCATTCTATTGATGGAGATTATGATTCATATGAAGGTGGGAAATATCAAGCAAACAAGGATATTCAAACCAGTATGCTCTACAAAGATTTTGATAAGAAATCAATTGTTAAATAAGATTATGTCGTTTATTTTTATAAAAATGATAAGAATATATCAAATTGTTTTATCCCCGATTTTGGGTTCAAGTTGTCGTTATCAACCGACTTGTTCCAATTATGCAATTGAATCAATTCAACAATGGGGAGTAATCCAAGGTTCGGTATTGTCATTCAAAAGAATTATTAAGTGTCATCCATGGGGATCCAGTGGTTATGATGCAGTTCCTACCAAGCATGAAAGAACAAAAAATGAATGAAATTATTCAATATTTAACCAGCAATCTTACTTTACCATTTATTTTTATTCTTGGAATGTTTCATGCATTAGAGCCTGGTCATGGTAAAACATTTATTCTCGCTTACCTAACTGGTGGTAGAATACGTGTTTGGGGTGCTATGCAGTTAATTATTGCTTTAATTATAACCCATTTTATGCTTTTTTCTTTACTGGCATATCTGATTAAACTTGGAAGTGATAAATTTCCTATTTTTCTAGAGTTTATTGGACCTGCCTTAATTATATCATTAGGTATATACCTTCTTTATAGATCTTTAAAAGAAACTCGTCATGAAGGTGATGAAGATTGTGATGATCCAGCACATTTTCATTTTAATGAATCTAAATTTTCTAGTCCCATTGTGACTGGATTTGTTGCCGGACTGATTCCATGTCCATCGGCCTTGGGAGTAGTATTGATTGCAGGTATGACTTTCAGCGGTCCAGCGCTTTATTTCAGTATTTTTATTTATGTTTTAGGAATTGCACTTACTTTAATTGGTATTATGCTGTTATTCTTATTCTTTAAAGAGAAAGCACAGAAGCAACTCGATTCTGTTAACAAAAAATTCAATACAAATCTAATCGCAGCATTTTTGATTATTACAATAGGAGTTTTATATTTGTTAATGAATCTATTGGGAACAGGACACCAACATTAAAAAACTTCTATCCCAAATTTCTTTAATAAAGCTATTAGCAAAAGAAATAGAGAAACCATAATTACTAATGCAATAGTCATACTAAAACCAAAAGATAAATTTTTCTTTAGTAAATATGGGAATATGATAAAAAAAGACAAAGAAAGTAATGTCATCCATAGTATACTATGAGAAAATGTAGCTATACGATCAGTATCTTTTGTATCAATATATAACCACATAATTGTTAATAGTGACATCAGTGGTAGTGATACAATAATCGATCCTAGAATGATGCTTTTCTTTGCAACTTCAGAAGCAATAAAAATAATTATTGCTGATAATATAATTTTAATTGCTTCGAACATGATTTTTTGTAATTTGCATAAAATAATTTAATAAGAAAATCAAAGATGGACTCGAATAATATTTTAATTGGATTTGCGCTTGCAACTTTTGCTGGATTAAGCACAGGGATTGGTAGTTTGCTAGGCTTATACTCAAAATTTGAAAATAAAAGATTGCTATCAGTGGCTCTTGGATTTTCAGCTGGAGTAATGATTTATGTTTCTTTTATGGAGCTCCTTCTGCTTTCTTTTGATTCATTGGGAGGACTATATGGAGATGTTTTTGGAAAATTAGTTGGGGTTATTTCCTTTATAATGGGACTATCAATTATGTTCTTTATCGACCAATTATTTGAGCATCATTCAATAGCTGATTTTATTTTACGATCTTCCAATAAAGATGAATCATTGTTAGTTCGTACCGGAGTATTTTCTGCATTTGCTTTAGCTATTCATAATTTTCCAGAAGGATTTGCAACATTCACAGCTGCAGTATATGATCCAACTGTTGGAGCAACTCTTGCAATTGCTATTGCAATCCATAATATCCCTGAAGGGTTAGCAGTTTCAGTTCCTATTTATTATGCTACTAAGAGTAAAAGTAAAGCATTTTGGGTGTCTTTTGCTTCAGGTCTTGCTGAACCTATTGGTGCATTGATTGGATTTTTGATTTTTAGTACTGTATATAATGACGCATTATTTGGAATATCTTTTGCTTTTTGTGCTGGTATTATGATCTATGTATCTTTAAATGAACTATTACCTGTAGCAAAAGAGTATGGAAAGCCTAGCGATCCTATTATAGGAGTAACTGCTGGAATGATTGTAATGGCAATAAGTTTAATATTACTGTATGCCTAGCTTACTTATAGCAAGCTTGTAATCTCTTCGGAGAGAGGTTTTATTTTAGAATTAAAAAATCCAACCAATTCACCTTTTTCATTAACCAAATATTTACAAAAATTCCATGTTGGTTGTTGAGCATTCCATCCATTGAAATCTTTGTTTGTTAACCATTGATATACTGGACTTTGTTTTTTCCCTTTTGTGGTAGTTTTTTCAAACATTTGAAATGTAATACCATAATTTATTTCACAAAATTCTTCAATTTCTTCATTACTTCCAGGTTCTTGATTAAAAAAATCATTTGCTGGAAATCCAAGAACAATGACTTTATCTTGATAGATATCTTGAAGTTTTTGAAGCCCTTCATATTGATAGGTATATCCACATTTTGATGCAACATTTACAATCAATATTTTTTTATTTTTGTATTGATCAAAACTGATTTTCTTTCCATCTATAGAAATAGCTTCTAATTCATAAAAACTTTTTTTTGGAGCAATATTGTTTGTGTTTAGGATAATATTTTTTGTTTTTGCTTTAAAACTAGTCATCAATAATACTCCAACGCCTATAGCGAAGATTAGTAGTAAGTATGGTAATATCTTTATCATCATTAATAGTTATATTGTACCATGTTTTTTGCAAAAAAAGAAGAATTATCTGACATAGCACTATGGATTGCAAATCATTTTGAGCAAATATTTATTATTTTTTGTATCTTTGGTGTCTTTACATCTTTATTATTTTTTTTAAGGTTATATAGGAATCGATATCGCGAATGAAAAATTATTTATTACCAATCATGTTTTTAGTGATTTTATCATGTGATAAAACAGAAGCATCACTTTCACCTGAAAAACAAGAAGATTCAAATATATCTCAGGCTTCTTCACCTCAAAATAATGTGCAGGCTGAAAAAATTATTTTTCTAGATGCTCAAGGAAATATTCTAACAGAAAGCCAAAAAGATAGTATAGTTCAAAATACAGAAGGCCTACAAGCACTAAGAAATTTTAATGATAATAATACTGAATATATTCTATTTAAAACTTTTGATGATTTAAAAGAATTTGTTCCAGATGATGTAATTGACAATCTAATCAGAGAAGATAAACTAAGAAAGAGTGGAGGACAGGCACAAGTTTTCAGACAACGCTTGCTAGATAAATGGCAAAATCAACCATTGCCTGAAAAGAAATTTTCTTTAATGAATGGAGAAGAAAAAAGTTTTTCTGATTATTTAGGTTCAACACTTGTGGTAAATTTTTGGTATATGAATTGTGGACCATGTATTATCGAAATGCCTGTATTAAACCAATTGGTTGAGGATTATAAAGAGTCTGATATCAATTTTTTATCATTTACTTTTGACAAAAAAGAAGATTTAGAGATTTTCCTTAAAACGACTGAATTTAATTATGTACATGCACCAGTTGATTTAAATTTTATGTATGATTTTGATATTAGCGTATATCCAACGCATTGGATTGTGGATGAAACTGGGGTTATTAGAGATTTAATCGTTGGAACTTCATTAAATATTTATAATCAATTATTTTCTTTAATTGAAATAAATAAAAAATAAATTTTTAATCAATTATTCGTTTTGTAATATCTCTTATGACAATTAAACAATTTCTATCTGTTATCGTTTTCTCAACTTTTCTAGTTGCACAAGGACATGTGGTACTTCCTGGTCAGAATGGGATTATAGCTTCTTTTGAGTATGATAGAAGTCTAGATTTTTTTGGTGAGGGCGATTTTTTAAGAGATAATTACAATAATTCAGTGAATGTTGGATATGTTTATAATGGATTATTTGGGATAGATTTTTCTTATAGATATTCATTTTTTAATAGTAAAGAGGAATATGATGTCGCAGAAGGTGAGTTTGATTTTTCTGGTGATTTTCGATCAAATAATCCTGATCTAAGCGATCAAGGATTTTCATTGGGTTTTACTTATTACTTGAATAATAATACAAATATGCCTGTTGATATATTATTTGGTTTAAGATATGGAGCTAGTGATTATAATAGCGATGTATTAGATGCGTTAGACCAAGACTTTCATAAAAAATATTATACTGTGCAAGTAGGTGCGTATAAGAATCTTGAAACAAGTGCACAATTTCGTATAGTACCGACTTTGACGTTAAATTTTATTAATGAAAAAAATATTCACATAGAAACTATAGTTATTGAAGGGAATATTGCTACTGAAGAGACAGTTTCAAGTACAAAAAGTCATACCAACGTTCATTTTGGTTTTCCAATTGTGTTTGATCAAGGGACGGTATTCAAACAATCGATAAATACACAGTTTATTGTTGAACCCACTCTATCTAGAGTTTTTGGGGAAACACATTTTGGATTCAAAGTGAGTTTCTTGTTTAATAATTAATTAAGAGTATTATTGGCTTCTCAATTCAATATTCATAAAGACGTTTCTAAAGCCGAAACACTACCTGCATCATTCTACAGAGATGCATCTATATTTGAAACAATGAAAGACCAAATTTTTTTAAAATCTTGGCAATGGGTTGGAGATCAATCATTAGTAAAATTGCCAAAATCTTTTCATCCATTTGTATTATTAGATGGCTATTTAACTGAACCAATGTTACTTACTCATGATAATAATGGTAATATAAATTGTCTTACCAATGTATGTACCCATAGAGGGAATATATTGGCAATGTCATCAGGAAAATCAAATAAATTAACATGCAATTATCATGGAAGACGTTTTAAGCTCAATGGACAATTTGAATCAATGCCTGAATTTGAAAAAACCAAAGATTTTCCAAGACCATGTGATAATTTGCATCAATTTCCTTTAAAAAAATGGGGCCCATTCTTATTTGCTGGACTTAATCCTTCCTTTGATTTTGCAAAAGTAATTGACGTGATGGATCAACGTGTAGGATTTTTATCGTTAGATAAATTTTCCTTAGATAATACTCTATCTAAAGAGTATTTAGTTCATGCACATTGGGCTCTCTATTGTGATAATTATTTAGAAGGGTTTCATATTCCATTTGTGCATCAAGGATTAAATAAAGTATTGGATTATGGTAGTTACCAAACAGAGATATATGATTACTGTAATCTTCAAATAGGATATTCTGATGATGCAGTTGAAACCTTTGATTTTCCAAAGAACCATATGGATTATGAAAGCAACATAGCTGCATATTATTTTTGGGTATTTCCTAATATGATGTTCAATTTCTATCCTTGGGGATTATCAATTAATATTGTTAAACCTATTGATATTAATACGACTAAGATATCATTCTTAAGTTATGTTTATGATAAAAGTAAGCTTCATAAAGGTGCTGGAAATGATTTAGATAAAGTGGAAAGGGAAGATGAACTTGTTGTTGAAAATGTACATAAAGGAGTTCGTTCTTCTTTCTATAAAGCTGGTAGATTTTCTCCTACTAGAGAATTAGGTGTTCACCATTTTCATAGATTACTTGCTAAGTTTCTACAATAAGAGCTGGGATGGATGGATTCGAACCATCATCATCTGCGTTAACAGCGCAGCGTCTTGCCATTAGACCACATCCCAAAATAGTTGAATATCGTTCGAATTTACCAAAAAAGAAAGCGGGAGATTCAGGCTTCATGATTTATGATATAAAGAGATATAATCTAATATGCTATCAAGTCTAAGAACAATCCCCCGCTTCAACTAACTCATATTGACCCTTTAATTTTGTATCTTTTTTTTGAAAAAACAAGAAAAAACCGACCAGTCGGTTTATTTTTATTTTATAATAAAAATTTGTATAAAAAATCAGGAAAAGGTTTGCAGCCGGTAGGGGAATCGAACCCCTGTTGCATGGATGAAAACCATGAGTCCTAACCACTAGACGAACCGGCCAAAAAAACGTAGCTAATTTAGCTTCTGACTAATGAATTTCCTATCAATTTACATCAAGAATATCTAGCAATTCTCCATTGTCATGTAATTCTACTGCAATATCTGCTCCCCCAATTAATTTGCCTTTGACAAATAGTTGTGGAAAAGTTGGCCATCCAGATAATTCAGATAAATCAAGTCTCATTTGGGGATCTTCTAGAATATTTACATCTTTGTAATCGACTCCGTATTGATTAAGAATTTGAACTACAGTATTGGAGAAACCACATACTGGTGCGTCTTTGGTTCCTTTCATAAATAGAACAATAGAGTTTTTATCTATAATTTTTTTAAATTGTTCTTTAAAATTCATGTCTTAATTTATCATATAAAAATGAAAGAATAACAATGAAATTATTTTCTTGGAATGTTAATGGTGTACGAGCTATCGAAAAAAAAGGCTTTCTCGATTGGATGTCTTCTGAATTGCCAGATGTTCTATGTATACAAGAAACAAAAGCTAAATTCGAACAATTACCAGATACTCTTCAGAATATTGATGGTTATTATTCTTATTGGCATTCAGCTGATAAATTAGGGTATAGTGGAGTAGCAACATTCTGTAGAGAAGAACCTTTACATGTCCAGTATGGATTAGGAATTGAGAAATACGATCAAGAAGGTAGGGTTTTAATCACAGAATTTGAAAACTTCTTATTGTATAATATTTATTTTCCTAATGGACAAAAAGATGAACATCGCTTACAATATAAGTTAGATTTCTATGATGATTTATTAGAAATATTAAACGAGCAAGTTGCTTCAGGAATTAATGTGCTTGTTGGTGGAGATTGGAATACGGCCCATCAACCAATTGATTTGGCAAATCCAAAAGCAAATGAAAATTATTCTGGATTTCTACCGGTAGAACGAGCACAACTTGATGAATATGTTAAACATGGTTATGTAGATTCATTTAGATTATTTCACGATGAACCCAATCGATATTCCTGGTGGACGTATCGCCATGGTGCTCGAGAAAGAAATATTGGTTGGAGAATTGACTATTTTTTTACAAATCAAGAGTTTGCTAATCAAATAGCGAATGCTGATATTCATGAGAATGTAATGGGGTCAGATCATTGTCCTATATTTTTAGAATTATCTGATAATTTCTAGAATTGAAAAATATAAACTTGCAGTATGTCCTACTCTTTCATTTTTTAGGCTATCTGGAAATTGGAAAATCACTGAATCCTTTATTTCTCTATCGTAGGGATTAAAGTCATATTTTTTGAATTGTGAATCGAATTCTTTTATATTTTGCCATCTAATAAGAGGATTTGGAAATCCATTGTCAAATTCATTTCTAAAACTATTCAAATTTTCTGGACATCTATCGAATTTTTTTTCGTAATAATTTTTTGAACTCCAAGGAATTTTATCGGTATCAATGTAAAGAGGAGTGGCAACAATATTGAATTGGACTATATTGTTAGGACTAAATGATTTATTTGCAAACATTGTTACAATACCACCCATACTATGTCCAATGATATCCCATTCTTCGACATCAGGATTTTCACTAATTAGATTAGTAATGATTGTAGCAAATTCTTTACCAACATCATTGGGACAACGATTCCAATCGTATTTGTAAAAAAAAGTTCTATAGTTTTTTTCTACCAATGTATTAAATGGTCTAACCCATTCGTGATGTATTCTCATCCAGTATGGTGGATAATAGCCATGAATTGCAATGATTGCTTTTTTATTTTTATTATCAACAATAGTAGAAAGTCCATCTGGTAAATTGATTATATCTTTTTGAGATTTATAAATATCCTGTGCAAAAACATTATTTGCAAAAAATAGTACAAAAAGCAGTGAAATTAGTCTTTGATTTATCATTTTATAATACTGAAATTGCGAAAATGAGTTTTAAAATACAATTGGTAAAAACAGAGGATCATTACCAAAAAATTTTAGCTGTTAGAAGAAAAGTTTTTATTGAGGAACAGAATGTTTCTGAAGAAATAGAAATTGAATATGAAAAAGAAGCAGTTCACTTTTTAGCACTTGATAATAATGATTGTGTTGGTACAGGACGATGGAGAAAGACAGATATAGGTTTTAAATTGGAACGATTTGCCGTTTTAAAGCATTTAAGAGGAAAAGGCGTTGGAAAAGAGCTCGTGAATTTTATTCTAAATCAATTACCTACTAATCAAACAATCTATCTACATGCCCAAGAGGATGTCATAAAATTTTATCAAAATTTGGGATTTGTCATTATTGGAGATAAATTCCTTGAGGCTGATATAGTTCATTCGAAAATGATCTACAAACAAAAAAATAATAAATTCATTAAATGAAACAAAAATCTCATATTCGTTTGTTAAAAATTGTTTCAGCTTATTGGCCACTTTTAGTTTTATCTATTATTGCCGCAATCTTTTTTGTTGTGTTTAATAGTGCATCTATCTGGATTACTGCTACTATGATAAACAATATTCTGACTGATTTTAATGATATGGTTGCAGAAAACGTTCGTTTGATGAATCTGGAAAATTCATCTGCTAATGATAAATTGAAACTTTTTTCCAATCAATTACTCCTAAAAGATTCTGCAATTGAAACCATGTCTGCAGTTTGTATTGCACTGGTTGTTGTATTTGGGATAAAAAATATTGCCTTTTATATAAAAAATATTACCGTTTCTGTTGTGCAATTTCGATTAATTACTGATTTAAGAAATAAACTCTATAATCATTTACATTATCTTTCACTATCCTACTTTAATAAAAAAAAATCAGGTGAATTAACAGCGATTCTTATCAGCGATGTTGATAATATGAGAGGTGCACTCTCTACTAGTTTTCAAAAATTGCTTGTGGAACCAATTAATATTATGGCTTTTGTAACACTACTTTTTATTATTAGTCCAAAATTAACAGCGATTGCAATTCTAGTGATTCCGATAAGTGGTGTAGTTATTTTTGGTATTGCTCAAAGTATCAGAAGAAGAGCAGCACGATCACAAGCAAAGCTTGCAGGAATGACATCTATTATTGCAGAAACTTTAAGTTCAATGAGGATTGTCAAAGCTTTTGTTATGAAGAATTATGAGTTAAGACGATTCTATGCTCAAACTAAAAAGTATTATCAGTTAATGTTAAAAAAAGATCGTTTACGTTTATTGTCTTCTCCAGTTGTTGAGACTGTTGGTGCATCGCTCGCTGCGTTACTTCTTTTTGTTGGAGCAAGAGATGTTTTGTTTACACAATCGATTAGTTCTGAAGATTTTATAAGATTTATTTTATTGTTATTTGCTGTATTGGGTCCAATAAAAAGCTTAGGAAATGTTTTTAATGAGTTACAAAATGGATTAGCGTCTGCCGATAGAGTTTTTTCTATTCTTGATATTAAATCTGATATTAATGACATAGATAATGCAGTCGAGTTAAATCAGTTTGAGAATCATATTACTTTCAAAAATGTAAGTTTCCATTATGATCAATTATCTCAAAAAGTTTTAAAGAATATTGATTTCTCTATTAAATCAGGACAAATACTAGCGTTGGTAGGTCCTAGTGGAGCTGGAAAGTCAACCTTGGTGGATTTAATTCCAAGATTTTATGATGTTACCAATGGAGCAATAAACATTGATGGTAAAAATATAAAAAATGTTAAACTAGATTCGTTAAGATCTTTGATGGGCATTGTAACTCAAGAAACATTTTTGTTTGATGATTCAGTAAAAGCAAATATTGCTTATGGTTTAGATTTTGTATCAGATGATATAATTAAAAACGCTGCAATTGCGGCTAATGCGAATGAATTTATTAAAGAATTGCCTGAAGGATATGATACAATTATTGGAGAAAGAGGTGTCAAGTTATCTGGAGGCCAACGCCAAAGAATTGCAATTGCACGCGCCATTGTAAAAAATCCGCCAATCTTAATCTTGGATGAAGCAACCTCATCATTAGACACAGAATCAGAAAAAAATGTTCAAGATGCAATTGAGAAATTAATGCATAATCGTACAGTTATTGTTATAGCGCACAGATTATCAACAGTCTATAACGCAGATAAAATTATTGTCCTTGATAAAGGGTTAATTGTAGATATGGGTACCCATAAAGAATTAATTAATAAAGATGGGTTATATAAACAATTACACAATTTGCAGTTTAAAACTTAAATTTGATTATGGGGAAACTGTATAATATATTAGAAAACAAAATACCTGATTGGAGATACAATTATAAAAAATTGCTTGATCAAAAAGGGAATGTTGTTATTGGGGATGTTACAATTAAAAAAGCTCTTTCAGGCATGCGTGGCATCAAAGGATTAGCATGTGATACTTCATATGTAACTGCAGATGAAGGATTACACATTAGAGGCAGTCACATCTTAGATCTTGTTCATATTTTACCAGAGGAAGTGCTGCATTTATTACTGACTGGCGATATTCCTAATAAAGCTATGTTGGCTGATTTGCAATCTGATCTCAAAAGTAGAAATAAAGTTCCATCATATATTTGGGATATTTTAAATAGTATGCCAAAAGATTCACATCCAATGACGATGTTTAATACAGCAATCTTATCAATGCAAAAAGAAAGTCAATTTTACAAGGCAGTTGATGCAGGTTTATCCAAAACAAAATATTGGCACACTACATTAGAAGATAGTCTCAATATTATTGCTAAACTTCCTACAATTGCTGCATACATATATAGATTACGTTTTAATAAAGGAAAACGTATTAACTCTAATAAAGACTTAGATTGGTCAGCAGATTTTGTACATATGATGGGATTTGATCCCGATAGTGAAATGACTAAGCTAATGAGGTTGTATTTAATGTTGCATTGTGATCATGAAGCTGGTAATGTGAGTGCATTTAGTGCTATGACCGTTAATTCAGCATTATCTGATCCATATTATGCACTATCAGCTGGTTTAAATGGTTTGGCTGGTCCACTACACGGTTTGGCAAACCAAAACTGTCTAAGATTTGTTCTGTCAATTAGGGATCATTTTAAAGGTTCTCCATCTGAGGCAGATCTAAAACAATTTATTTGGGACAGACTAAATTCAGGTAGAGTCATTCCAGGTTATGGTCATGCCGTATTACGTTGTCCAGATCCTCGATTTACTGCTTTTATGAATTTTGGGAAAGAACACGTTACTGATGATGAAATGTTTGATATTGTAAATAAATTATTCAAAGTAGTTCCACCAGTTTTAAAAGAACATGGTAAGGCGAAAAACCCATGGCCAAATGTTGATGCCGCTTCAGGTGCTCTTTTATATCATTATGGTCTAAAAGAATTTGAATTCTATACAGTATTATTTAGTATCTCTCGTTCGTTGGGTATTACATCCCAAATGGTTCTTAATAGAGCTTTAGGAATGCCATTAATAAGACCAAAGTCACTACCTTTTGATGTATTAAATAGTTATTAAATGCTTAAAAAAGATAAAGTTGATTTTATCATAGAGAAACTTGATGAAATCTATCCTGATGTTTCTCCTCCTTTAAAACACCAAGATACTTATACTTTACTTATTGCTGTGTTATTATCAGCAAATACAACAGATAAATCTGTCAATCGTGTTACCCCAAAATTATTTAAAAAAGCAAACACACCTACAAAAATGGCAAAATTGGATTATGAAACTATATATAATATTATTAAGCCATGTGGGTTAGGACCTGCGAAGGCAAATGCAATTTTAGAATTATCTAAAATTTTAGTTAAAAAATATAAGAGTAATGTTCCTTCAAGTTTTGAAGATCTTGAATCTTTTCCTGGAGTAGGACATAAGACAGCATCCGTTGTAATGTCACAAGCATTTGGTATTCCTGCATTTCCAGTTGATACCCATGTTCACCGATTAATGTATCGATGGGGATTATCTTCCGGAAGAAGCGTCCAAGATACGGAAAAACAAGCAAAGAGGTTATTTCCAAAGAACAAATGGAATCAATTGCATTTACAAATTGTTTTTTACGGAAGAGAATATTGTCCAGCTAAAAATTTTAATGTTAATAATTGTCCGATTACTTCAGTAGTTGGAAGAAGATTTTTATTTAAATAAATTAGTAATCTCTATGACTAGTAATAATATATATCTAACAAAGGTTTTTTATTTTTGTGCAGCCCATAAATATGGGAATTCTGAATGGTCTGATGAAAAAAATGTAGAAGTTTTTGGAAAAGATTTTCGGGTACATGGTCATAATTATACATTACATGTTACGGTAAAAGGAGAATTAAATCCGGATACAGGATTTATTGTTGAGTTAGAAGGTCTAAAAAGGATAGTAAAAAAACATATAATTTCAAAATTAGATTATTCCCAATTTGAAAAAGATATACCTTGGTTTGAAGGAAAGCAACCTTCTACAGAAAACCTAGTTGTTTTTATATGGGAATCTATTGCGAAACATCTGGAAGATTGTTTATTGCATCGTATACGGCTAGTAGAAACTCCAACAATTTATACTGACTATTATGGACCATCATCATGACTATTTTTCAAGAAAGATTATATTTAATTTTTACTGGAATATTTATTGCAGCCTTAGTGTCTTGTAATTTAATATTTCAGAAATTTTTTACATGGAGTGCACTAGGAATTTCTGATTTCTTTGTTCTATCAGTTGGAATTATTGCTTATCCAATTACTTTTATTGTCACAGATTTAATATCAGAGCTTTATGGAAGTAGGAGAGCTAATCAAGTGGTTCTTGCAGGGTTTTTTGCAAGTGTATTTACAACAATCTTAATTTACGTTGCGATTGCAGTTCCAACTGCAGATATATCTCCTTTAGAAAGTGTTACTTTTAAGAAAGTATTTGGTTTATCTGGACCAGCATTTTTTGGATCAATGGTTGCATATTTAACTGCACAATTTATTGATATAAGAATTTTTCATTTCTGGAAACGATTAACAGAAGGAAAATATCTTTGGTTGCGCAATAATGCATCAACAATGTGTTCTCAATTTGTCGATACTTCAGTCATCTTGCTGATTCTTTGTTCAGTTGGTGTAATAGATTGGGCTCTTTTTTCTTCTTTGTTTTGGAAAGGTTGGTTGTTTAAAATCTTAGTAGCACTTATTGATACTCCAATTATTTATTTTTGTATTTGGTTATTAAAGGATAAAATACAGCCAGTAAGTCATTTAGAGGAAAATTGATGTCAGATAAAGAGAAAAAAAGATTAGAAGAACTTACCGAAGAATTGCTAGGGTTAATTGGAGAAGATTCTACACGTCAGGGGTTAATTAAAACTCCAAAAAGAGTAGCAGAGTCTTGGAAATTTTTATGTCAAGGATATCATCAAAATCTAAATGAGATTATTAACGAAGCAGTTTTTGATGAATTTGCTCAAGATATGATTATTGTAAAAGATATCGAATTTTATAGCCTATGTGAACATCATTTGATACCATTTTATGGTAAAGCACATGTTGGCTATATTCCTAATGGAAAAATTATTGGTTTATCAAAGATTCCAAGAATTATTGATTTTTATTCACGTAGATTACAAATCCAAGAAAGGCTAACCAATCAAATTGCAACTTGCATTCAAGATTTGTTAAATCCAAAAGGGGTTGCAGTAATTATGGAAGGAAGACATTTTTGTATGTTAATGCGTGGAGTTCAAAAACAAAATAGTATTGCATCAACTAGCTCAATGTTAGGAGCATTTAAAGATAAATCAACTACAAGAAATGAATTTTTAAAACTTGTTGAAATAAATAAGATATAATACCATGAATAATTATGATTTAGTTGTTTTAGGAGGAGGGCCTGGCGGTTACAGCGCTGCATTCCGTGCTGCGGAGCTTGGTAAAAAAACAGCCATTATCGATGATAATAATTTAGGAGGCGTTTGTCTTAACTGGGGATGTATTCCAACAAAATCTTTGTTAAAAAATGCAGAAGTTATGGATCTAATCAATTCCTCTTCTGACTATGGAATTTCTGTAAAAAATATTCAAGTAAATTTTGATTTTATTGTGCAAAAAAGTATTAAAGCAAGGGAAAGACTATCAAAAGGTATTCATTATTTAGTAAAGAAAAACCAAGTAGATTTCTATCCTGGTTTTGGAAAATTTATCGATAATAAAATAGTTGATATTAATGGTGCTCAAATAAATGCTCAAAATTTTATTATTGCAACTGGATCTAGCCCAAAATCATTATCGAATATTAATTCTAATTCAGACAAAATTGTGTATTCGAAAGATATTTTTTCAATGGATACATTGCCTACATCTCTTACCATTATTGGTGCAGGGGCAATTGGTGCAGAATTTGCTTATTTTTTTAGTAGTTTTGGTACAAAAGTCACTTTAATTGAAGCAGAAGATAGAATTCTACCAAATGAAGATAAAGAAATATCCACATGGCTTGAAAAAGCTTTTAAAAAGAGAAAAATTAATATTTTAACCAGTACCATTTCAGAAAATATTCATGATGAAAAAATACTTATTTCTATTGGCGTAGAAGGAAACTCTTCAGGTTTTGGTTTAAAGAATTTAGGTGTTGAAATAACGGATAATAATCATATCAAAGTTGATCAAGATGGAAAAACTAATATTGACAATATTTATGCAGTTGGAGACGTGATTGGTCCACCATGGCTTGCTCATGTTTCTACTGCTGAAGGAATTTATGTTGCTGAATTATTATGTGATTTGGCTCCAATGAAAATTGATTATAATAGTATTCCAAATTGTACTTATTGTAAACCTGAGGTTGCTTCTATTGGACTCACTGAAGAATCTTTACTAGAACAATCAATTAATTTTAAAAAAGCTCATTCTTTCTTTAATTCAAATGGAAAAGCTGTTGCTGTTGGATCTACTGATGGTTTTATTAAAATTTTGGTTGATGATTCAAATCATATACTAGGTGCTCATATTATTGGATCTAATGCAACCGAAATGATATCGGAAATCAGTGTAATTAAATCCAATAATCTTACTATTGATAACGTATTGTCATCTGTACATCCGCATCCGACTTTTTCCGAAGCAATTTTTGAAACATTATTACAGTTGAAGTAAATGAATTTTGTAATTAAAGATTTAGGATTATGTGATTATAACAAAGCACTATTAAATCAAAAAAATACCAAAACAGATTTAGTTAATAATTTGGGTAAAGATACCCTATTTTTATTAGAACATAATCATACCTATACATTGGGTAAAAATGCGAATCCTAGCAATATTCTAAATAAAAATTGTAAGCTTTTTCAAACTGATAGAGGAGGAGATGTAACATACCATGGTCCAGGACAGTTAGTTGGATATCCTATTATCCACCTAAAGAAAATGGGATTAGGTATTAAATCATATGTCTCTAAAATTGAAATATTATTAATTCGTATCTTAAATGATTATGATATTGTTGCTTCTACTAGAGAAGGACTAACAGGGGTATGGGTTAATGATAGAAAAATTGCTAGTATTGGGATTCGTGTTTCTCAGTGGGTAACAACCCATGGATTTTCATTAAATATCAATACTGATATGAGCTATTTTTCTAATATTATTTCATGTGGAATTGATAACATCTCAATGACATCTATGGAACAAGAATTGGGAAGAAAAATCTCTATGGATGATATTAAGCAATCCACAATTGTTCATTTTAACCAATTATTCAAATAATGATTCAATCAAGACCAAATAAACCAAAAATTAATATTATTACTGGCGAAAATTATAAGATAGTCAGAAAAATAGTCCATGAAAATTATCTGAATACTGTATGTGCCGAAGCAAGATGCCCTAATATCTATGAATGTTGGAATAGAAAAACTGCAACTCTAATGATTCTTGGTGATACTTGTACTCGAGCTTGTGGATTTTGTTCTGTAAAAACGGGTAAACCTATATGGAACGATCCAATGGAACCATATCGAGTTGCCCATGCAGTAAAAAAAATGAATCTAAGACATGTGGTAATTACTTCAGTAGATCGTGATGATCTTAAAAATGATTATGGATCAAAAATATGGGCTCAAACCATTACAGAAACGAGGAAACTCAATCCAAAGTGTACAATCGAAGTGCTTACACCAGATTTTAAAGGACATAAAGAATCGCTAAGAAGAGTTTTTGCAGCGAATCCAGATATTTTTAGTCATAATATTGAGTGTGTTGAAAGAATTAGTAAAGCAGTACGAGCTCAAGCAGATTGGAATAGATCATTATCCGTTCTAAAAGAATCTATTAAGTATGGTTTGCGCACAAAAACTGGATTAATGGTCGGATTGGGCGAGACTAAACAAGAAGTAAAAGATACCATGAAACAAATTGTTGATCTAGGTATTCAGATTTTTACAATTGGTCAATATTTGCAACCCACCAAAAAACATCTAACCGTGCAAGAATATATTTCTAAAGAACAGTTTGAAGACTACAAAGAATTTGGAAAAAATATAGGATTTCAGATTATTGAATCTGGTCCATTAGTGCGAAGTTCATATCATGCAGATGAACACGCAAGAGCGATTTTTAATAAAAATGAATAGAATAATAACCTATAGCATAATTATTGGATTGTGTTTTTTTATTTCTTATATATCAGTTAATGGTACCAATGCTATTGCCCAAAGGAATAGTGTTGGAAATATTTCTTATAAACTTCCTGATACTTGGAATGCAGTAGAATCAGAAAAACAATTCAGGCTTCTTGAAATTACTTTAAATACAAATGAAGATTTTTCATTAGTTCTATTTAGTAATATTCAAGGGACCGCAGATCAAAATATTGAACGCTGGATTAACCAATTCAAAAAGGATGACTTTTTTAACCAAGAAAATATTATCATTAAAAGAGATAGTTTAGATAATAAATATATCACATTATTAGAAATGTATGGTAATTATGAAGTACCTAACATGGGAAATCTCTCCCAAGAAAAAACTCTTAAAAATAATTATGGTTTGCTTGGTGGAGTCATTGAATTTCCGAATAGTTTCTACTTTGTTAAAGCGGTTGGGTTAAATAGTGCAATAAGTAGTAATAAAGACAATTTTGAGCGATTTATCTATTCAATTAGACTAAATTAGCATACTTATCAGTCATTTTGACATATTTTTTATAGATTAAAGCCTTTTTAGATTAAATCTGTAGGAAGGCACGGTTTTTGCAACAATAGAATTAAGGAAAAATGGAAAATATACAAAAACAATATCCGATAATGCCATTGAGGAATACAGTACTATTTCCTCAACAAGTTATTCCTATATATGTTGGTAGAAAAAAATCATTAAAACTGATTGAAGATTTAGAGCCAGATAATAAATATATTGTTGTTGTTGCACAGCAAGATGGTTCTATAGAAGATCCAAAACAAGAAGATCTATATTCTTATGGAACTCTAGCACTTGTTTTAAAAGTTTTTGAATTGCCTGATAATAGTAAATCTGCAATTGTCCAAGGTGTAGATAGGGTTAAGATTTTAAAATATAAAGAAAATGATGCTTATTTTCTTGCTGATGTTGAAAGACTTCCTGAATCAATTAGTACTCCTGATGTTAAGATTGAAGCATTGGCTAAGAGCTTAAAAGGTTCGTTCACAGAATTAATTAAAATTTCACCAAATTTAAATGAAGAACATTCGGGTATGTTATCTAATATTGATCGTCCTTCTCGTTTGGCAGATCGTGCAACTTCTCTTTTACAGGTTTCTAATTCAGAAAAGCAAGAAGTCTTAGAGGAATTAGATGTAAAAAAACGTGTAGAGAATACCATTAATCTTCTTCAAAGAGAGATTCAACGTATTAAGCTTGGTGAAGAAATTCAAACAGAAGTACAGGATGAAATTTCAAAGACTCAAAGGGAATATTACCTGAGAGAACAAATGAAAACCATTCAAAAAGAGCTTGGCGAAGATAATCAAACCGTTGAGCTTGATGAATTAAAGGCAAAAATAGCTGATGCAAAGATGACTGCAGAGGCTGAACAAGTTGCCAATAAAGAATTAGAGCGTTTATCACGTATTTCTCCACAATCTCCAGAGTATTCTGTTGCGAGAACTTATTTAGAATGGTTAGCAGATCTTCCGTGGAGTAAATCCAGTAAAGACAATTTAAATATAAAAGCAGCAAAAAAGACTTTAGATGAAGATCACTATGGGTTAACAAAAGTCAAAGAACGTGTACTAGAATATTTGGCAGTTAGATCTCTTAAGAAGAAAGTTTCAAAAAACGATTCAGTTAGAGGACCAATCTTATGTTTTACAGGTCCTCCTGGAGTAGGTAAAACTTCATTGGGTAGATCTATTGCTAAATCTATGGGGAGAGAATTTGTCCGTATCTCTTTAGGGGGTATACGAGATGAAGCAGAAATTAGAGGACACAGACGAACTTATATTGGGGCACTTCCAGGAAGAATTATTCAGTCAATAAACAAAGCTAAAACTAATAATCCAGTTTTTATGTTGGATGAAATTGATAAGCTTGGTTCAGACTTTAGAGGAGATCCGTCTTCTGCAATGCTTGAGGTGTTAGATCCAGAACAGAATCATGCCTTCAGCGATCATTATTTAGAAGTAGACTTTGATTTAAGTAAAATAATGTTTATTTCGACAGCAAATTATGCAGATAACATTCCTATTGCATTATATGATAGAATGGAAATGTTAGATTTTAGAGGATATATTGATGACGAAAAAATAAAAATTGCTCAAAAACATCTTATTCCAAAACAAATTGTGGAAAATGGATTAACTACAAAACAAGCTAAGTTTACTGAAGACGGTATTAAAGAAATTGTTCGATCTTATACAAGAGAATCTGGGGTAAGAAGTTTAGAACGAGAAATTGCAAATGTATTACGAAAAGTTGCAGTGGGTATTGTAAACAAAAAAATTAAAACTGTTAGTCTTACAAACAAGAAAGTTAATCATTATCTAGGCATTCCTAAATTTTATACAGATTTGGCAGAACGTACCACTAAACCTGGTGTAGTAACAGGGATGGCATGGACTGCTGCAGGTGGAGATATTCTTTTTATTGAAGCTAGCAAAATGTTAGGAAAAGGAATTCTAACTTTAACAGGGCAGTTAGGAGATGTGATGAAAGAATCAGCCACTGCTGCACTTACTTATGTTAGATCTCATACTGATGTTTTAGGGTTAAAAGATAATTTTCACCAAAAAATGGACATTCATGTCCATGTTCCAGCGGGAGCAATTCCAAAAGATGGTCCATCTGCTGGAGTCAGTATGTTTACTGCATTGGTGTCATTGTTGAAAAATAAACCAGTTGCAAGTGGCATAGCGATGACCGGTGAAATTACACTACGAGGAAATGTTTTACCGATTGGTGGAATAAAAGAAAAAGTTACTGCTGCTCATCGTGCTGGTATTAAAACTATTATCTTACCACACCGTAATAAAAGAGATCTTGAAGAAATTCCAGATCACATTAAAAAAGATTTAACATTTCATTTTGCCAAAGAAGTAATGGATGTTATTGATATTGCCATTCCTGACTTGAAAAAGTAAGTTGTTGAATTATTAAATCTATAAATTTAAGTTAATCCACTTTTCGGGCGATTAACTCAGCTGGTCAGAGTGCCTGCTTTACACGCAGGAGGTCGCAGGTTCAAATCCTGCATCGCCCACTCGTTAATAAATCTAATTAAATAAGAGAGAATAAGGGATACTTCGGTGTCCCTTTTCTTTTACATAAGACATCGTTATTACGCCAAAGGAGGTCAAAAAAGAGGTATACAAATAGGTATACCTTTTATTATAAATGAGCAAATGGTTAATCGATACCTATAAATCGATTGCATTTGCGTTCTGTTCAAAGAGCGAGGCGTGAGCCGAGCGAATCAGTTCACTATATATAAAGAGGACTACCGAAGTAGTCCTCTTTTCTCATCAAGTAGTTTGTTTTGCTTATTTTTTTAAGACACCATCTTCTTTGAGTTTGTTTTCCAACATAACAACTTTACTAAGAGCAGCAAGTCCAAAAACAAAGCCTATTATTCCGAATGTTTCCATTTTATAGTTCCTTTATTAGTATTTATATCAGTTAATATTCGGCGAAATATACATAAGAGAGGACTACCGAAGTAGTCCTCTCTATTTTTCTTCCTATAAAGATTGCAAATGAAAGAAAGTGTCAATGTACAACTCAAATAATAACTATTAAAGACGTTTTCGAATTTTCAACCTAATAATCCAATCCTGAACAACATTCGAGGGGGGCTAGATTATCTTCATGAAGCTCAAGCAGCT